>Ga0206941_10004_pt1 | contig 71739 bp, 64 predicted proteins | sample Alteio_BWOrgHeat_9_FD_153251 | JGI IMG/M metagenome (GOLD analysis project Ga0206941, IMG submission 153251) | Enriched cells from forest soil in Barre Woods Harvard Forest LTER site, Petersham, Massachusetts, United States -... | ecosystem: Environmental > Terrestrial > Soil > Temperate forest >...
TTTTACTCAGGTCGATGCCTATCCTCGCCATCCTACACAACTTTATGAGGCTGCAGGTTATTTGCTAATCAGTCTCATTCTCTTTCTTTTTTACAGATTTACAAAAATTGGAGAATACAAAGGTCGCTTGTTAGGGCTTGCTTGTGTTCTTGCTTTTTCTTTCCGTGCTTTCATCGAAACTTTCAAAGAAAACCAAGTAGCGTTTGAAAGCAATCTTCCCTTCAATATGGGACAGCTTCTCAGTGTTCCCTTCGTAGTCATAGGTCTTTTCCTTCTTCTTGGAATCCAGTCCAAAGGGTTCAGTAAAAAATCATTCGTCTAGAATTTAGACACCTCTCATCTGTCAACTTAACCTTTTTTCATCAGAACTCCCTCATAAAGCAATGACGATAACGGATGCAAATCCTTAAACGCATTGAAGTGGGAAGTGTCTATGAGAGTAAAAGCGTTAATTGGAATGTCGCTAGTCAGTCTTCTCGTATCCTGCGGTGGCGGAGTGGAAGTTCGAGAGCGGGTTCCTCAAAGTACTCAAAACGAAATCGATAAACTTAAGTTCGAATTGGAAGAAGCGAAGAAGAATAAAGACCCCGTTCGTTTCGCAGAAGCGCAATTCCAGATGAACTTCCACCAAGAGCTAGAAAAAGCAGGTGACGACGCGACAGAACAAGGTCGAGTTAAGAGAAAATATGAAATTCTCGAAATTGTTCTCCGAGATGAAATTAAAGATTTTGAATCACAACCTGGACATCTAATAAACACTGCTTGGCTCCCCGGTGTTGTTTACCATCCTCTTGCAATTAAAGAGATCGAGAGAGTTTATAAAGATTTCGGTCCTCTCTACGTCAATGAAACAACGGAATTTCAAAAAGTAGAATCTAAAAACAGACCATGGGCCGGTTTCTGGTATCCGTTTAATGACCAATCTCTCTACAAAGGTCATAATTCTCCTTTAGCAAAATTCGATGCAGTTATGAAGAAGAAAGGAATTAGCTCTCACGTTGCATCCGGAGAAAGAAAACGATTCGAAGCACAAAAATTTGATGGATGGGAAGGCCACTGTCCAGGTCGTGCTATTGCTGCTTCTTTGGTTCCTGAACCCACTAAATCTGTTGTGATTGAAGGTATCGAATTCCCCATTAAAGATCAAAAAGGTTTAGCAACATTTGCACACATTCAATATCCCCACACGGTTTATGGAGTTGTTTACAGGGGTGATGCAGAATCCGACGGAACTTACCAGGATATTGCACCCGAAGCATTCCACCATCTTGTTATGAAAACACTTGGAGAAGAAAAAAGACCTCTTGTTATCGACCACGTTGCAGGAACTCCAGTATGGGATGAACCTCTCTATAGCTACCGTTTCAAAATTGAAAAAGATCCTAAATACGATTTCGCATTTAAAGTTATTTCAGCGCGTGCACTTCTTGTTAAAGAACGTTCCGGTCAAGAAACTGATGTTCTTACAGGTTCCGAAGACCTCATGGCTCCACAATACAACTACACATTCTATGTCGATAAATTAGACATGAAAGATGGAAAGTTCCGAGTTATCGCAAGTCGCTGGGATGGACGTTCGATTAAAGATCATCCCGATACAGTCAGTTATTTAGCAAAAGATGCAAAACCAAAATCCAACAGTGATGCATTCAATAAAAATATGTCCTTCTACCAATCTCAATTCATCAATCTCTCATCAACAGTTCAGTAAAACTCGATTTCCCAATTCGGGAGATGCCTAAAAAGCAGAATGATTTCACATAACCAATGGAGGAAAAAATGGTGGTGAAAAAAGTTACTCTCGGTGCGTTTCTATTGATGTGTCCCTGGTTAGCAACTGCTGGTGGACAAGGTCAGAGACAAGGACAAGGCCAGCAACAACAAGGTGGAGAGTCCATCGAAGATATCTACAGAAAGTGCAAAAATTTTGTTGCTAACGAGCAGATTATGAAGTTCAGCAAAGATATTCTTTGCACAGGTAACTACACATTTTTCGAAACAACACGAGGTGCTTTCGGTCTTCGTAAAAATGCACGCATGAGTGCACAAACATCTTGCAAAGACAATGACTACGGAACAGAGCGAAGCCATTACTCATCAGTTCGTGCTCATCATGCAGGATCTTGCACACAACACGTGCAAAAAGAAATGGCTGTTCCAGAAGGCTTCAGCTTACCAATCACACTCGAAAACTGCGAAGACATCAACGAAGCAACAATTTTCCGTCTTTGCCAGGATGAAGTTCATGACTACTGCGATGGAAACTACGTAGTAGACGGTGCTCAAGGACAGCAACAACAACAAGGTCAAGCTCAGCAGCAACAACAACGTCAAGACGGTCAGTGCGTATTGAGAACTGTTGACGTTATCGACACATGTCCAAAGTACTTTAACTAATTTTGATGAATTATTTCTAGAAGGAGAAAAAAAACTATGAGAAAGAAAAATATACTAGGCACAGTTCTTCTTTCAATGTTCGCATGGCAATCCTACGCACATGAAGGTGCACAAGGTCAACGTCAACAGCAACAGCAAAGAGGACCTTCTGCAAAGCAATACAGAACACTACAAGAATTGAAAGATACTTGCTGGTCATTCCGCAACAACAGACAGATCAAAGCGTTCCTTAACAGTTTTGACTGCTTGGAAGAGCGTGAATTTTGGGTTGAAGTAGGAACACAAAGATTCCCGCTTATCAACAGAAGCTCCATCTCTTTCAAAGCTCTTATTAAAGACGGTAAACATCAATCGGAATGGGTTGCACTTCCAGGTCACGCACCAGAAGCATGGGGAACATGTCCTGTTCTTAAGAAATACGTAGCAACAGCTCATCACTCTGTTACGATCAACTCTTGCGACGAGTTGGATGCAATTAGATCAGAAGATGAACACTGCTCGCTTGCTCTTGCAGACACATGGAATGCTTGTGAAATGGAACAATCCGCAGCGCAAGTTGCTGATGGTAACATGATCTTCCCAATGAACAGTGCGTGTCAGTACACAGCTACAAACGTTACAATGTCTTGCACAGACGGTGATGTTCTTCCTTCCAAACCACAGTGCCAACAGCAGCAACAACAAGCTCCTTGCCAAGGTACAGCTCAACAGTGTCAGCATCAAATGGCACAGTGTGATGTTGTTCTCGATGAGCCATGTCACTTGAATGAAGCAGGTGCTTCTGTTCGTGAAGTGGATTTCAAAAAGAGCAAGTTCCACCCACACCACAGAGCAGTTGTCATTACATCTGTACCTGTTGAAGGTAGCTGGTTGGCTCGTTTAGGTCTTACAGAAGGTGACATCGTTGAGAAAATCAACCATGATCGTATCCGTACAGAAAAAGACTTCTACAAACACCTTTCCAAAGCAACAGTAGAAGGTAGAATTCGCGTACGTTACCTTCCATTCGACAACAAAGATGGCAAGTTGAAAGAGTTCGAAGTAGCTCCTTTCTAATTCCCTCTCTGTTTCTCTACCAAGTGGGGTAGCCGCCGGTTTCTGGTAGCTACCATTTTTTATTTTCGTGCGAAACGTTTGCTACGTCTGTGTTTTTTTGCGTGATGTTTGTGAGCGATGCGTACCGACTGCACTTTCGATAGAGGGAGAACCTCCAGTTGTGCAAGTGCATCCAAGTTGTAATTTTTCCCCTGAGGTAGCCAAATTCTATAAGAATCGGTATGGGGTGGTGTGAATGCTTTGAGAAAGTGCGGATTGTAGGTTTTTAATTCGTCCAAACTCAAACCAGCTCTTTGCGCTATCGTTTCGAGCTTAACAGGACTGGGAACTCTCACAGCAAGCACATTGGGTTGTTCTGGAAAATCTATATTTAGACCGTATTTTCCGGGATTTTCTCCCACAATGACAGCTGCTAGAAATCGAGGAACATACTCACGTGTTTCCCGAGGAATAAACCCAATTTTTGAAAGCTGCCAGAAATCTCGAGTTCCCGATCTTATAATGGCATTCATTATTCTCGACTCACCTGCGTTGTAAGCAGACATTGCTAGGAACCAGGAGTCGAAAACATTTTTTAGATTTTTCAAATAAAGAGCCGCTGCAACTGTGGAACGCCAAGGGTCTCGACGTTCATCAATAAACGAATTGATGCGTAAACCATAGTTGCGTGCGGTAGGAGACATAAATTGCCAAATCCCCGCTGCTTGTGCTGGAGACTTTGCGTCCACTTTGAAATCACTCTCAATAAGAGCCAAATAGTAAAAATGAGTTGGTAATTCGAATTTCTGCAATATCGCATGAATCTGTTTTTTATAAAGCGAACCCCGCTTGAGCACAGACTCAAATCGGTTTTTTCCTTGAGCGCTAAAAAAAGCAATCCATTTTTGCACTGAGGCGTTGTCAGCATACTTTTCCGCTTCAATTCCCTTATTAGGCGAAAATTCAGTCCGTGTAGAAGGGAGAACAAGCTTGGACGGAGCAAGCCTCTTTTTTGCTTCCAACGGTGGAGGTACCTGATGGGCCGTTGCGCAGGAGACGAGAAACGTACTTAAAGCTAGAAAAACCTGCTTTTGCACGAAAACCTCTTTGATGAAAAGACCTTGAACTCTACCTTATATGATAGCATGGAAATTCCGAGGCGCGTGAAATAGGCAGAAAGTGCCTAGCTTGCTAAACCTATATTTCTATGTTACCCATTCCGATTCCAGTTCGAGTAAAGGGAGAGCTAAAGCATGGACAATCGTTCTCAGCGCAAAACAATGCTTTCAGGTATTCAACCTACATCCATTCCGCATCTTGGAAATTACCTCGGTGCGATCCGTAACTGGGCCCAGCTTCACAATGAATTCGACTACTTTCTTTTTATTGCAGATCTTCACGCTCTGACCACTCCTCAGAACCCTAAAGAGATGCGTGAGAACGTTTTCACCCTGATCGCATTTCTCATCGCATGCGGGCTCGATCCCAAACAATGCACGATCTTCATTCAATCCCATGTGCCCCAACATTTGCAACTATCCTGGATTCTAAACTGCATGACATACATGGGTGAATTGAGTCGCATGACCCAGTTCAAAGACAAGAGCAAGAAGGCCGAGGAGAATCTCAATGCCGGTCTCTTCAGTTACCCCGTGCTTCAAGCTGCGGATATTCTCATTTACAAACCTCATTTTGTTCCTGTTGGAGAAGACCAGCGTCAGCACATAGAATTGACTCGCGATCTAGCTGGACGTTTCAATAGCCGCTACAAAAAACAGATCTTTATTGTTCCCGAACCCTACATAAAGAACGATGGGGGGCGTATCATGGACCTACAAGATCCAAGTTCCAAAATGAGTAAGTCCGGTCCTTTTCCAAACGGGATTATTTTTCTAAATGACAGTGATGATGCGATCATGAAAAAGGTGAAATCCGCAGTCACAGATTCAGGACAGTCCGTTTCTGCTGAAAATCCAAGTCCCGGACTGAAAAACTTAGCTGAAATCCTTGCAATCCTTTCTAATAAAACTCTTAAAACTGTCTTAGAAGAGAATGCAGGAAAGATGTACGGTCACTTTAAAATTCAAGTTGCAGAACAGATCATCCAACTCGTGAAACCTATTCGTAGCAGAGCAGAAGAACTTCTCAAAGAACGGAGCGAGTTGAATAGAGTGATTCTAGAGGGTGCAGCAAAGGCACGAAAACGTGCAGATAAAACTCTGTCGGATGTATATGACGCCACAGGTTTAGTAAGTGAAAAACTATTGTCCTAACGATTCTATTTTGCTAGTTAGCAATGAGGGTTGTTCAATCAACCAACCCAAATTCGAGGAATCAATGATAAAGTTTTTATTACAACAATTAATAATTTTATTCGTAATAGTTGGAGCATCTAATCCAGAACCTCATATTGTTGGGGGTGGAACACCTCCTCCTCCTAAGACGGAAGGTTCTGAAGCAGTTCACGGGAGTGGCACAGGAGCCTTAGCCCCGAATACTACGGGAAGTTATCATCCTCGATAGTAAATAATTCGTTGTTTGTTCTTCTATCGATCTGACTTCTTCTGACGATTGACGATGTTTAGTGTGTGTTGTTTATGAAGCCTGCGATAAACATGAAAGCCCTTAAGGCGAACCTACGAGATGCACTTCTCGGTTACCGGCGTGAGCGTCCGCACTTGTCTCTTAGGGCAATAGCAAAGAATTCTGGCTGCAATCGTTACTTCCTCAATAAACTTATCGATGAAAATGATGTTTCTGATTCCATAGATCTTAATCAAGTTCTCATACTCTCTCAATTCGTAACAGGACGCTCCTCCGTTAAAGAAGCAATCGAAGCTTCTGGATCTGCAATCAAAGAAGCCCTCGGAAAAATTTTCAATCCTGAATATCTAAGCAACAAACAGATCTCTCTTCGCATGAGTCGAGTGGATCTTTACGATACTTACAATTACTTCGTTCTAGTGCTCGCGAGTTATGCAAATGGAACACGGTTTGATTTGATAAGCAAAATTCTTGGTTTTCGCGGTGAACAAGCTTTAAAGCGACTTTTGAACGATGACATTGTTAACGAGAAAAATGGTCGTATTTTCTTGAAAGAAGGAAACGAGTTTACGCTTTCCCATGAAATCATGAAGCAGCGTATTCCCGATTATTTGAAATTCCATAGTTTCGACCGTTGCTACCAGCAGAAAAATTTTATCCATATCTACTCCGAAGGGCTAAGTGAAGCTGCTGTAAAAAAGATTTACGAACTCCACTCTCGTATGAATAGAGATATTCAGAACATTATTATGGATAAAAATAATCACGGAGAAGTTCCGTTTTTTAGTTTTGCATGCATGGATCGTTTCTACGATAGCGATGAAGAAAACACTGCGCAAGAAGACGACTTTGAAGATGAATTGGATCAATCTTCTTTTGCCGAAGCTTCCTCTAACTAAGTTGAAAAATCTAAGCTTAAAGATGGGATTAAAATAGCCTGTCCGAGAAATTCATTAGTCGGTGAAATACTCCATTGCGGTGTATCGAATTTCAAACTCAAATTCTTATTGCGAACAAAAAACTTTATCGGAGTTTCCCCCGGATGTTTTTGCACAAGCTGTTTGAGTGCAGCAACTTCGTGAGAACTCGAATCTTCATTCAAGTGAAAATTAAAGCTTACCGAACGCAGTTTTGATTTGCGGATCTGTTGCACATCGATAAGACGTTCAATATTAAAACGAAGAGGCATTTCTTCGTTCATTTTTTCTAAATTCCCCTCTGCTATGACAAGAGAGTTCATTTCGGGAAGTTTAACCCCTTCGAGAGCGGAACTGTACATAACCCCTTCGTGATAGCAGTCTTCTTGTTCCAACCTCACATAAGCCATGAGTGAACCACGCTTGCTACGTCGGTTCTCTACTTTTGTCATCATAGCAAAAACACTGACCTTCACCTTTCCTCTTTGATTTTCTACTAATTTTTCGAAGTCACTCAGTTTTAAATTTGTAAAAGCTTTGGCATCGAAATGGAAAAGACGCAAAGGATGATCGGTGATAAAAGTTCCTAATAATTTTTTCTCTAGAAACAGATCACTCACTTCCCAAGATTTTTCTGCTTTTTTCAATTGAGGAAACTGTTCGGAATGCAACCAATTTTCACTCGAAACATTTTTCTGAGGAGCTAGATCGAATAATCCACGCTGTCCTGAAGACGAAGCTTCATGTTGCGCTGTGCTAAAATCTACAAGCTGACTTACAAGCTCATCAAGAACTTTGCGACGGTAATGAAAATCATCCATAGCACCTGTTGCAACGAGCAGTTGTAAGTTTTTCTTTCCGAATTTCCCTAAATGCAGACGTTTTGCAAGATCGGTTAGAGAGAGAAAATGCCCACCTTTTTCCCTTTCTTCAAGCAAAGGGCGTACAGGTCCTTCTCCCAAACCTTTGATTGCACACAAAGCGAAATCAATCTCACCTTCTTTGGGATTAAATTCCAAATGACTGCGGTTGATGTTCGGTGTTAGCAAGCGAATACCAAGTCTTCTGCACTCTTCCGCATATTTCACAAGCTTGTCCGTGTTGTCCATATCGCAGGTCATACACGCTGCAAGATAAGATTCGGGATAAAACGTTTTCAAATACGCAGTTTGATAACTGATAAGACCATAGGCTGCAGAGTGTGCTTTGTTGAAACCGTATTTTGCAAATTCTGCCATTAAGTCAAAAATTTCTTCTGCCTTATCGAGAGGGATATCATTTTTCTGAGCGCCGGAGAGGAAACGTTCCTTCTGTTTGGCCATCTCTTCAGGAATTTTTTTACCCATCGCTTTACGCAGAAGATCCGCTTCACCCAAACTGAAACCAGCAAGCAGAGATGCAATACGTAAGACCTGATCCTGGTATAAGATCATACCGTAAGTTTCTTTGAGAACAGGTTCCAACGCAGGAAGCAGATAGGTTATTTTTTGCTGACCATGTTTGTTTCTTACAAAGTCGTCCACCATTCCCGAACCCAAAGGTCCTGGTCTGTATAACGCAACCAACGCAATCATATCGTCAAAAGAAGACGGTTTCATTTTGCGGATCAATTGTGTGATTCCAGGACTTTCACACTGGAATATACCCGTCGTGTGACCTTGTGAAATCAGTTGGAAAACTTTAGGAACATCCAATGGAATTTTACTAATGTCAAAATCGGGATTGCCACGCTGTCGAATTAATGAAACAGCTTTGTCTATAACAGTCAGTGTTTTCAAACCTAGGAAATCGAATTTAACAAGTCCGACTTTCTCCGTAGGTTTCATTTCATATTGAGTGATATAGGACGAACCATCTGTCGTGTAGATAGGAACATAGTCCGTCATATCACCGTCGGACATCACGATCCCTGCAGCATGAACGGAAGTATGTGAGCACAAACCTTCGAGTTTCAATGCTTCTTCCATGCACTCTCGTAATTCCTCGTCTTTTGCCATCTCTTCTTTAATACGAGGCTCTTGGTCGAGCGCTGCTTGCAAAGTCAAACCCAGGTCGTTGGGAAATAGTTTTGTGAATTGATCCACGCGACTAAAACTTAAACCTTTTGCTCTCCCCACAGCTTTAACAGCACCCTTTGCATTCATCTTTCCGAATGTGGTGATCTGCGCAACGTTGTTTTTTCCATATTTTTCAATGCAATATTGAATGACTTCTTCACGGCGCCACTGACAAAAATCGATATCGAAATCAGGCATCGAAATACGTTCTGGATTTAAAAAACGTTCAAAAATAAGATCATAACGCAAGGGATCAAGATCTGTAATTAACAAAGAGTAGGCAACCAAAGAACCCGCACCGGACCCACGACCCGGACCTACTGGAATACCTCTTTCTTTAGCCCAACGGATAAAATCTTGAACGATTAAAAAGTAATCTACGAAACCCGTTTTCATAATCACATCAAGTTCGTATTGAAGACGATCCCAATACACTTTCTGTTTTTCTTCTGTAAAAGAATCTCCGTACAAAGGCTTAAGAGCTTCGAGTCGTTTCGCTAGACCTTCCTCACTCACACGACGCATGGTTTCTAAAGTGGATTCATTTTCATTGAGAGCGATTTTAGGAAAGTAGTAATGGCCTGTTTCTATTTTTACGTGAGAACATTTTTCCGCAATGACAAGAGTGTTTGCAAGCGCTTCTGGGTATTCTTGGAAACGCTCATTCATCTCCTCATTATCCATCAGGTGGAAATGAACATCACGCAAACGCGTATTAATATCTTTAAGCGTCAAACTGTTTTTAATCGCAATAGCAAGTGCATGTGTGTCTGCGAAATCTTTACTGAGATAATGAGCGTTTGCACTCGCAACAATAGGAACGTTCAACAGCTTTGCAAATAAAACCTGTGTGCGTAGATCGTTTTTCTGACCAGGAAGATCGTTGTCTGTGATTTCGACGTAGAAATTTTCCACACCGAAACTTTTCTGCATAGAAAGTACATAGTTTTTTAGGTGCTCTAAAATGGGATCGTCGGAATTTAGTGTTTCAAAATCGACACCCAATTCTTTTATGTCATTCACCAAACTTCGGAATTCACCATTAGAGAAAGAACTGATGGCAACCAGTCCTTCCGCACGTTCTTCGAATATGGGAAGGGGAACTATGGGTATATTTTTAAAACTTTCGCCAACATAAGCGCTTGAAACGATCTTTAGTAAATTTTTATAGCCCGTTGTGTTCTGCGCAAGAATGAGGAGTTGGTGTGTTTTTTTATGACTTGCTAGATCGCGAATATAGATCTCGCAGCCAAGTATAGGAGTGATGCCTGCTTCGCGTGCTTTGAAATAGAATTCAATAGCACCGTGCATATTGCAATGATCCGTAAGCGCGATATGAGTATGTCCAAGTTTTTTTGCTGTTTCGATCAATGTGGGAATGCGAATGCTTCCATCAACGAAGGAGTATTCACTATGCACATGAAGGTGAACAAAGGGCTGAATCATTGGCAACATCGCTCTCTTTAGTTGGTGTGTAAGAAGGTTTTATCTTAAATGTGATCTAAAGTCGTTTTAAAAAAGAAGAGACTGCGTCGAGAAATAAGTGCGATAAGTCTGATGCGGCAGTACCAGCTAGAAAAGAAATACATTGGTTTTCATGGCGTTTGAAAAGAGAAAAAAACTCCTCCATTCGAGTCGTTCCTAGCATCTGAGCAGAGGACCATGAGATTTCATGCACCGATTTTCCCAAGTCATAAATGAGCGCACATAAGCAAGCAAGCGTACATAGATAGAGCAGACGGCTTCCAGTTCCCAGCAGAGGGGCATGGCTCAGTCCTCTGTGTTTAAATAGTTTGCTGTAAGGCCACCAAATCATTTTCAGGAAACCCCAATTCTGTGTGGGAGAACTATGATGCAAATCTAAATCGGGGCTTAGCAAAAAAGTAGAAAGAACGTAGGAACTGGCAAAAACCCACGGTATGATATTTCGAGTGCAATCGATCATACTCAAACATGCAGTGAATAGAATTCCTATACTTAGGTTTGTTATGCAATGCTGCTTATATAGCAAAGTACTCTCCTCCCTAGCTCCCAAGCCTGTCGGAATTTGCTAGAATGAACTGACAACTTTTTAGGAACACACTATGACGGAAAAGATCTTTACACTTGTTCCCTTTGAGGAAAATGATGTTTTTTTGCTAAATGGCAAATTTACAATTTTAAAGAATATTTTAAATTGTGAGCTTCTTATAAGCAATAACAAGTCTTCTCACTCCAAGGGTCCGGGGAAGGAGCGAAGACTGAGTTCCATTTATGTCCCGAATGACCCTGAGAATCTTCGCTTCACGAAAAAAGAAGGTTTATGGGACTCCACATGTTTTGAAATTTTTCTCAAATCAGGCGATCATTATATTGAATGGAATTTCGCTCCGTCTGGTGAGTGGTGGGTTATGGATTTTTCCGACTATAGAAAACGAGTGGGAAGTGTTGAAGTGGGACAACTTATACCTCATAAAATGGAATGGACTCATAGTGATGGATTGGAATGTCATGTTTCCATCCCTATAAAAAAAGAAAAGATGCAAATCGGAATTTCATGTGTTCTAGAAGTTGGGGATAAGAAAAGCTACTGGTCTCTTTCGCATCCTAAAAAGGAAAAACCTGACTTCCATGATGCGAGTTGTTTTCAAACTATCTAGCTTTGATAATCTTTTCCACACACTGAGAAACGTCGTAGCTATTGTTTAGAATCAAATCTGTGGGAACATTACGGAACCACATAAGTTGCTTACGAGCGTATTGACGTGTTGCTATGACAATCTTTTCCAAGAGCTGTCTCTCTGCAATAGTTCCTTGCAAATATTCACAAACTTGACGGTATCCAATGGACTGCATGGGTTTTACAGATACGGGGCAACCCTGTTTTAATAATGCACGTACTTCGTCGATAAGTCCTTCGTTCAGCATTTTTTCAGAACGCAATTGGATAATTTTTAGTAAATCTTCGCGTGGAGGATTGCATAACACAGTAAAGGGTCTTGGAGAATTTTCCTCTTTTTCCTCTAAGTTTTCGACACTTTTTCCGGTGAGTATTGAAATTTCACATGCACGCATAAGACGAAAACGGTCATTGGGGTGAAGTTTTTTTGCACGAAGCGGATCAAGTTTTTGTAATTTTATAAGAAGTTCTTCGTTTGTGAGAGCATCTAATTCTTTCCGCAATTCTACACTACTGGGTAGATCATGGAATTTTGCGCCACAGAGTGCTCGAAAGTATAAACCTGTACCTCCGACTATAATCGGAATTCGACCGCGTTCGTGAATGTCTCTAATATTTTCTAGGGCCAATTCACGGTAACGTGCGGCATCGAAGTTTTGATTCCAGTTTACTAAATCGATCATGTGGTGCGGTACACGATTGCATTCTTCTTGACTAGGTTTTGCGGAACCGATGTTGAATTCTTTATAAACTTGTACAGAATCGCAGCTGACTATTTCACCTTGAATGCGTTCTGCTAAAGCGAGACCGATAGCGGATTTACCACTTGCAGTGGGGCCGACTATTGCGATGGATTTTTGCAAAACGTCTAACGATCGAACCATTTTGCCACCTGATTTTTTTCAAATGTTTTGAATACACGTCTTCCGTGAGGACAATTATGGTAGAAGTCTACGTTTTCTGCTTCTGCTAGGAGTACACGCATTTCTGTTTCACAGAGTTCTTCACCAGATCGAATAGCTGCATGACAGGCGATTGTAGAGAGAAGGTCGTGGTGAATATGCTGCGCCGAAGAAATGCTTCCTTCTGCAAGTTTTTCAGCAAATTGAATGAAGAAGTCGTCGTAACGTTTGTGTATTAGGAGCGTGGGGACTGCACATATTTCAACAGTGGATCCCGGAAGAAATTTCAGTGAAAAACCTGCAGCATTTACTGTTTGTATGTTTTTTTGCAAAGCTTCTATGTGGAATGCTGCGAGTTGTATAGCTTCTGGCATCATGAGAGGTTGACTTTGTGCGAGGAGTTTTGGATTTGCACAGAGTCTTTCATAGAGAATGCGTTCGTGGAATGCATGTTGATCTATTGCGAGGAGTTTGCTGTTTTGTTCAAACAGCATATAGCATTTTGCATAGGTTCCTATGTAGTTTAGATTTTCTAAAAGCTCGGACTTGCACGTTTGACTTCGAATGCGGTCAACAGCAATGTCGGCGCCTGAGGCCAAGTAATCTCCCGCACCGCATGCGAGAAGTTCATCGTTTGAACCCGCAAATTTAGATTTCAGCATGCTTTGCGGGTCCTCCTTAACCTCGCTGCCATTGCTGTTGGTTGAATTCGAAGTCAATCTTGCAAGTTCGAGCTGTGATTGTGCCCGTGGGTATGGTGCTCGTTTGTCGGGTTGAGCATCCTGTTCACTTCTAATCGCGAAGCCAAGCTCTTCGCAATCTGCGAAACTCTGCTTCGCATTTTCGTCGCAGTTTCGGGCTCCTGCATTCCCATCTGCGAAACTCTGTTTCGAAATAACATGATCCTGCACGGGATAGTGCGTTTGGTGATTGGAAACGAAATTATTTTTTGGGAACGGCAGCGAGGTTAAGGAGGACCCGCAATGCACGCCTGAATTTGAAGAATCGAGATTAACCTCTGAATTGCTCGCGTGCGGTGCGGGAGAACCCTTGACCTCAGGCGCCGACGTTCCCAAGACGGAATTTTGTGTCCTATCACTAAACACACTTGAGTCGCCCGAACTAGAAGACCATGTTGCCTCGCGAATATTTTTGCGAATAGCAAAACTCATTAGCCCCTGAACTTCAGCAGGATATTGAAAACGCAATTCCGTTTTTGCAGGATGAACATTCACATCGATGAGAGAAGCATCGCATTCAAAAAAAGAAAGAACCTGAGGGTGACGTCCCTTCAATAAATGAGAATGATACCCACGAAGTATCCCGAAGTTGAGAACTTTATCTTTAACCCAACGCCCATTTACAAAATGAACAACATTTTTATTCGTAGCTTTGTCATAACCAGGAGCAGAAAGAAGCGCTTCCCATCGACCAAACTCATTTTCCTCACGAACATAAATAGCCCGTGACGCTTCGTCTTTACCTACTACTAAATTCCATCTCTCACGTAAAATAGCTTCCCCTCGCCAAGGAGCACTGAGCGGAATATCAAGAGCATGCGCAGAAAACCGCAATTTTCCATTGTGATAAAGAGAAAAACTAACAAAAGGATAAGCAAGAGCTAGAGCCTGAATAAGATCATGACAGTGTGCAAACTCAGTCTCCGCCCCTTTAAGAAACTTAGCGCGAACAGGCACCGTGCAAAAAAGTTTAGCAACCGTGATAACCGTTCCGACATTGCCAGCCCAAGGCACAAGATCTGGTACGGAACCCGCTTCAATAGTTAACTTGCAACCCGACTCCGTCCCACGAACTCTCGTGCTAAGAGAAAAATCCGCAATAGCAGATATAGCAGCCAAGGCCTCGCCACGGAAACCTAAGGTGCTAATTGCAAAAAGATCTTCGTCCTTCGTGATTTTGCTCGTTGCATGTCTACAAAGAGCAAGCAGACAGTCTTCGGGTGGAATTCCACAGCCATCGTCTTCGACAGTGATGCGTTTTTTGCCACCTTCTTCCAGCTCAATAACAATTCTTTTGGCACCAGCATCTAGGGAATTTTCTACAAGCTCCTTTACAACGCTCGCAGGGCGTTCTACAACCTCTCCCGCAGCTATTTTCTTAATAACATCATCGCTTAAAAGCTGAACTCGATTCATAATAAAACCGCAATCATTCATAATAGGGGCCATTCGTGGCCAAAAAAGATCACTGGACGATAACTTATGGAAGCAAATTATATTACTAGTGCCGCTCGAGCAGATCAATTCATGGATTGGAATTATCCAGAGATTGTTTTCCTTGGCCGATCAAACTGCGGAAAATCTTCACTACTCAATGCAGTGCTTAATAGCAAAAGCCTCGCACGAGTCAGTTCAAGTCCAGGTCGAACACGCATGGTGAATTTCTTTTCACTGTCTCCTCAAAAAGGACAGATGCTTATTTTAGCAGACCTTCCGGGATGGGGATACAATGAAGCAGCGAAAGACATTCAACGCTTGTGGGATGATCTTCTCGAAAACTATTTGAAAAGAACACAAATCAAAGATCTTCTCGTACTCATTGATGTTCGAAGAGATTTTGTTCCCTACGAACTCGATTTTATAAGCAAACTTTCCAAACGTGCCTCCGTCAGCGTAGTGCTCACCAAAGCAGACAAGTTGAGCACGAGCGAACTCACTCGGATTGAAAAACAAACACAAGCCTTTCTTTCCGAAAAGAAAGTTCCTGTCTCCAATATTTTTGTCGTGTCCAGTCTTAAAAAGAAGGGAATCGACGAGCTACGAAATTTCTTATTTCGTCATCTTACGCTTAATTCAAATCCGCAATGATATCGTGCTTTTTTAAAGTTCTTTCTGAAAGCTCCCACATTTTGTAGGGGCTGCTTGGAATTTTCCTAATATCCATTTGAGGAAAAGGAACCGTGTTTGTTGACGGTACTTTGTTTTCTGGTTGAGTAGATGGAACAACATTGTGATGTAGGTTTGGGGAAACGTCTTGCATCTTTTGTTTCGCTCGCATGAAGATATAAGAGGATCGACGCTCAACAATTTTAGACACGCTCTGTGAGTTTTCTCCCAGACGATTCAATGAAAATTTGTTAAGGTTAAAGCCCTGTGGGAACATACCCACAAAAAGGATGAAGCTTTCAAACCAAAGAACATATAACTAAGAATCGAGAACACGGAAAGAGGAATCCAATGTCGGAAACAAATTATGATCTGATCGTTATCGGTGCTGGTCCCGGAGGGGAAGTCGGAGCCATCCGAGCAGCACAACTTGGTTTAAAAGTCGCGCTTGTAGAAAAAAACGTGCATTTAGGAGGCACCTGCCTCAATGTAGGTTGTATCCCTACGAAAAGTTTACTGGAATCTGCGAAAACTTGGACCAAACTCAATCATGTTGAGAAACTTGGTTTTAAAATTGGTACCCCGCAATTTGACTGGGCTGCCATTTTGGAAAGAAAAAATTCTATAGTAAGTGCCCAACGCAAGGGCCTTCTTTTTTTAATGAAGAAAAATAAAATTGACGTTCATCAAGGAACAGGACGTCTTATTGACGCACACTCCGTTGAAGTGAGTTCCGATTCGTCCTCTAAACTTGTGTTGAAAACAAAAAATATTCTTCTTGCAACAGGTTCACGAGTTAAAGATCTTCCTTTCTTAAAACCTAATGGAAAAACTATACTCACATCCGATACTATTCTTGACATTGATCACATTCCCAAAACTCTTGCTGTCATTGGTGGAGGAGTTGTCGGGATGGAATTCGCGTCGTTGTTTGGAAGTTTTGGTACAGACGTTACCGTAATTGAAATGCTCCCTCAGATACTACCTTTCGAAGATGCAGAATGCGCAACGGAACTTGTTAAACTCGTTCGCAAACGCAATGTTAAAGTTGAAACCGGTGCTAAACTCAAAGCGGTAGATGATAAAGGCGATCACTGCATTGTTCATGTCGAAGGTGCCGAGAGCCGACGTTTCGATAGAGTCCTCGTAGCTATAGGGCGTTCTCCCGTTACGGAAGGACTGGGTTTGGAAAACGTTCGTATCATTCCTAAGAACGGATTCATTCCTGTAGATGCTCATTACAAAACCACATGCGATTCCGTATTTGCAATCGGTGACATTATCAATACACCTGCTCTTGCACACACGGCATCTGCGGAAGCTATACATGCTGTGGAAGTCATTGCGGGTCATACCCCTCCTGTTATTAATTATTTAAGCAATCCTTCTGCTGTTTATACTTTTCCTGAAGTTGCGAGCATTGGTTTGACAGAAAGCGCATTGAAAGAAAAAGGAATCGAGTACAAAGTTGCGAAATTCCCCTTTGCTCCTCTTGCAAAAGCGAAAATAGAAGAAGCGACGGAAGGTTTTATAAAAATTCTTTATGAACCCCGTTACAGGGAAATTCTCGGAGTTCACATTTTGGGCGCTAAGGCGACGGAATTGATTGGAGAGTTTGTTGTGGGTAAACTCCTCGAAGCTACAGTGGATGAGTTTGCTCAAGCAATACACCCACATCCTACAATTTCAGAGACTATAATGGAGGCTGCGCATGTAGCTATTGGCGGAGCTATTCATCTTTAAAGGGGGCTGCTATGGACGATAATACACTCGTAAAACTTCCACAGATGGGTGAGGGAGTGCATGAAGCAACTTTGATCCGTTGGTTTAAAAAACCTGGTGAAAAAGTTAACAAAGACGAGCCCCTCATGGAAGTTGCAACGGATAAAGTAGATACCGAAATCGTTGCTCCCGCATCGGGTTACCTCATTGCTATTTTTGCAAAGGAAGGCGAAGTAATCACTGTGCAACAGCAACTCGCACAGATCTCTTCGAATCCCAAAGCTCAAATTGTCGTTCCCGATTCAACACATGCAAAAACAACTGGTGCAAAAACGCAACAGATTCCCTCCAAACAAACGAGTCGAGAACATCATATTCCTTCAACAGAAAGACACGGTGCTCTCCGTGCTCCTAATTCTGTATTGAAAGGATCTTTTGCGGGGCCTATTCGCTCTTCTCCTTTGGTTCGCAAACTTGCAAAAGAAAACGGAGTAGACATTGCTGAACTCACAGGAACGGGACTCAACGGTCGTATTACAAAAGAAGATATGTACCGTCATTTGAGTGCTCCTGCGACGAGAGTAGCAAGTTCCGAATTGGAATTAGAAGATTCTTTATTCTCTGTAAAAACAGAAAAGAAAGAGGGAAAAGAATTTCTCGACGGGGTGGAAGTCCAACGTTCCAAGATGAGTCGCATACGGCGTCTTACTGCGGAGCATATGTTGCGCTCTGTTCGTGTGTCTCCGCATGTTACGACAACTTTTGAAATAGATTTTTCTGAGGTTGTAAAAACGAAAGCGGAAGTCGAAAAAGAATTTTACTCACGTTACCAAAGCAAACTCAGCTATACAGCATTTTTCATACATGCAAGTGTGTTAGCTTTGAAAGAACATCCCTTAGTGAACAGTTCGGTCGATGGTGATGACATTCTTCTTAAACAGAGAATCAATATTGCATGTGCGGTGGCGACAGATCATGGATTGATTGTTCCTGTGCTTAAAGATTTGAATGAAAGATCCCTGTTCGAAATTGCTCAAAAACTTAATGATACCGTGCGTAGGGCTCGTGAAAAACGCTTGAACCCGGAAGATGTGCAAGGGGGGACTTTCTCCATTACCAACCCGGGCATCTATGGTTCGCTGCATTCCCAACCTATTATCAATCAGTCGCAAGTTGCCATATTAAGTACGGGGGCGATTGTGGAAAGACCTGTAGTGAGAGAGGGAAAAATCGTAATTCGATCGCTGGTGCAGCTTGGTCTGACTTTTGACCATAGGGTTATAGATGGTGAGGGAGGAGCTAAATTTCTGGGCACTTTGAAAAAGCACTTGGAAACTTATAGTTCCGAAGCGCTTTAAATGCCGTGTCCTTGCACAGTTATTCTCGCTACCTGTTTGACAAAGAAACCTTAGAACGCTAGACTGCCTCCACTTTTCTAAGCCGTCATGGCTCATAAGAGAAACCAAGCAATATTGAAGAGATTTTTTGATGAAAGCTATCGTTGAAGACATCAATTCCGTGCAAAGACGCATAAAAGTGACCGTTCCTTCTGAGGACGTGAATAAAGCATTCATGGCATATTTCCAGAAAGTCCGCGGAAAAGCGAAAGTTCACGGCTTTCGTCAGGGTAAAGTGCCTATGAACTTAGTAAAGAAGATGTACAGCGGTTCCGGTGCTTATGACATCGTAGACCAGCTGATTCGCGATCATCTTCTCTCATCGATCCGCGAAACAGGTATACGAGCTATTTCTCAACCTTATGTTGAGAGTTCCAATATCCCAGCGGAAAATGAACCCTACGAAATCAGTGCAATCGTAGATGTTCTTCCTGAAATTAAACTCAATGATCAGCATAAAAATCTAGTGGTGTCGTATGAACATCACACAGCCGACGACCACATGTTAGGACACCGTCTTGATCATTTGGCTCGTCAGCATGCACGCGTAAAGCCTGTTGAAGAAGGTGCGCGCTGCGTGAATGGAAACTTGGTGAAGGTTTCTTTCAAAGCTACTGTTGACGGCGTTCAGGACCCTCAATTGAGTATTGATGAACAAGTGATTGAAGTGGGTCGTCATCAGCTTTTCCTTCCTGAAATTGAAAATGCTCTCGTCGGAATGGCAGTAGGGGAAACAAAATCCGTTTCCAAACTTTTCGAAGGTGAAAACATTCTTGAAAAGTACCGTAATAAAACTGCAGTTTTTGAAGTGAGAGTGAACTCCATTCAGAAGCTTGAAATTCCTGCTATTGATGAAGAGTTTGCAAAAGATTTGAATTATGAATCTGTAGAAGATTTGAAAAGCAAAGTGAAAGCAGGTCTTGCTTCTTACTATGAACGGTTGAATCAAGATGCAGTTCACAATGCGCTTCTTGTTCGTTTGAATGAAAAAGTTGGGTTTGAAGTTCCACCTTCTATTACGGATCAAGTGATTGATCATATTCTTTCTCAAACAGAATACAGAAACGACGCAGACAGACAAAAAGCACTTGCAGATAAGCAATTGCGTGCTGATGTTTTACCTGAAGCAAAAATGCGTGCAAAGAACACCATGATCCTTCACGAAGTGATCAAGGAAGAAAAGCTGACTGTTAGCGATGATGAAATCCGCGAAGCTATTCGTGAGATGTCTCGTGAAACTGATCCTGCCAAGCAAGAAAGGGATTTCAACCGCAATCTGAAGCAGTATAGCGAAAGTGTACGCGAGCAGATTCTTTTCAAGAAAGCGCTAAGTTTCTTGCTAAGTCATGCAAAAGTCAGTTCCGTTCCTGCTCCTCACAATCATGATCACCATATTGAGCATGATCATCATGACGATCATGAACATCACGTCCATGGTCCCGATTGCAATCATGACCATGATCACCACCATCACCACTCTTAGAAGTTTCAGAAGCCGTCACTAAGGCTTCAAAAAACTCCGCTGCAACGACTAGGGAATCGAAGATTCTTGTCAGTCCGTGGCGTTTGGCATAAGGTGGCCTCTATAGAGAGTTAATTTAAACCGATCTCATACACGAAAGGGAAGGGAGAAGAGCGCATTGCGCTTTTTTGAGCTTGTGAGGTCAGTTTTTAACAAAAAAATTGCCCCCCGAGGGGACAGAATCTTTAAGGAGTAAACAAACGATGGCTCTCGTCCCAATTGTTGTAGAAAGTACAAGTCGTGGTGAGCGTTCGTGGGATATCTATTCCCGGCTCTTGAAAGATAGAATTATAATTCTGGGAACGCCTATCTACGACGAGATGGCAAACGTAATTATTGCCCAGCTTTTGTTTCTTGAAAGTGAAGATCCAGACAAAGATGTTCATTTATACATCAATACACCTGGCGGATCTGTAACTGCTATTTTAGCGATCTACGATGCTATGCAGCATATACGACCTGATGTGCGTACCTACTGCATTGGTCAGTGTGCAAGTTCTGCGGCGTGGTTGCTTGCAGCAGGACAGCCTGGAAAAAGGTCTGCACTTCCTAATTCTCGAATCATGATTCATCAACCTCTCGGTGGTGCTACGGGTCAAGCTACTGATATTAATATTCAAGCTCGTGAAATTATCAGTTTGAAAAAACGAATGTGTCAGATTTTGTCTAAGCATACGGGAAGAAGTGAAGAGCTGATTTACAAAGACATCGACAGAGACTTTTACATGTCTGCGGAAGAAGCCAAAGCCTATGGTATTGTAGATGAAGTTGTAGTGAGTGTTAAGAAGAGTCGAAAAGGTTTGGAAGAAGAAGTTCGTTAAGTTTAAACTGAGAGTATGCGCCTCTCAGCAAGGAGATTTATATGGCTGGGAAAGATAGTGGTTTACATTGCAGCTTCTGTGGCAAAGGCCAACGTGAAGTTAAGAAGCTGATCGCAGGACCGAATGTTTATATTTGCGATGAATGTATCCAGCTTTGTAATGACATCATTGCTGAGGAAGTTGAAAAAGAAGAGGTTCTTGAGCAGCATAGCAAAGTTCCAGATCCCAAAGATATAAAGCGAATTCTTGATGATTACATTATTGGTCAAGAACAAGCTAAGAAGACTCTTTCCGTAGCTGTACACAATCACTACAAGCGTATTGATGCCAAAAATCAGAAAGACGACGAGGTTGATTTATCCAAGTCAAACATTCTGCTCATTGGTCCAACCGGTACAGGTAAAACACTTCTTGCACAAACACTAGCGCGCATTCTGAATGTCCCCTTTACCATTGCAGATGCTACCAACCTTACCGAAGCGGGTTATGTTGGAGAAGATGTAGAGAACATTATTTTGAATCTGCTCCAAGCAGCGGATTACGATGTTGAACTTGCACAAAGAGGCATCGGTTACATCGACGAAATCGATAAGATTGCACGCAAAGGTGAGAACCCTTCTATCACTCGTGACGTATCGGGTGAAGGCGTACAGCAGGCTCTTTTGAAAATCATTGAAGGAACCATCGCAAACGTTCCTCCAAGAGGTGGACGAAAGCATCCTCAGCAAGAGTTTCTGCAAGTCGATACGACGAATATTCTCTTTATTTGCGGGGGAGCTTTCACAGGTTTGGAGAATATCATTTCTCAAAGGCTCGAAGCAGGTGCTATGGGTTTTGGAGCCGATATTAAGTCCAAGCGTAAAGACCAGCTTAATTCCTTGCTTCCTAAAGTGCGAACCGAAGATTTGATGAAATTTGGTTTGATTCCCGAATTCATCGGAAGGCTTCCAGTAGTGTGCACTCTCGCAGAGTTGGATGAAGAGACTCTGATTAAAATTCTCACCCAGCCGAAGAATGCGATCGTCAAGCAGTTCAAGAAATTATTTAACTTCGAAACCGTCGAGTTGAAATTCACGGAAGGATCCCTCCGTTCTGTGGTAAGAGAAGCTATTAAGCGTAAGACGGGAGCGCGAGGACTGCGTTCTATCCTTGAAGAAGCGATGCTCAACATTATGTATGAAATGCCTAGCATCAAGGATTTGAAAGAAGTTGTTATCACAGAAGAGTGCATTGAGAAGGGTGCAGAGCCGATGCTTGTTTTCCTCTCTGCTGATAAGACTGCTGAAGAAAGTGACACTTCGAAGAAAAAAAGAGGTGTAGGAACATCTTCACCTTAGCTGGGGCTGTTTTTTAATTTAAGTGGTTTTCTTGCATCCCTGTGACTTACAAGGAGAATCATGTTTTCCTTTGGTATGCACCGTTTTGGAATTGTTTCTTTCTTCGGGGGTATCTCGCCTGCTCCGAATAATTGATATAAAATACATATTAAAGATACCGAAATGACAAGTGGGAATCGTTGCATTTCCTCCGGGATGCCACAAGGTTTTATTACCTATTAAGGAGGGGATAAGCATGTCAAGCCACGAACTTGTTGGTGGTGAGCCAAAGAGCACGATTAATATTCCTTTGCTTCCGCTTAGAGATATTATCGTATTTCCGGGGACTGTAGTCCCGCTTTTTGTCGGACGAGAAAAGTCTATACAGGCTCTTGAGCATGCAATTGCGGGCACTAAGGAGATTCTCCTTGTTGCTCAGAAAAAGGCCAAAACGAATGACCCCGAAGTTGAAGACATCTACCCGGTAGGAACTCTATCTTCTATTCTTCAATTGCTTCGACTCCCTGATGGTACTGTTAAAATTCTTGTAGAAGGTCAGAAGCGCGCACGTATTCTGAATTATATCCCCACCGAGCGCTTCTTTATGGTGGATGCGGAAGTGCTTCACGAACCTCTTCAGACCAGTGTTGAAAACGAAGCACTGATGCGCACTGTAAAAATGGCTTTCGATAACTATGTGCGGTTGAACAAGCGTGTACCACCTGAAATGCTACTTTCAGTGGCTCAAATAGAATCCGAATCGAAACTTTCCGATACTCTGGTTGCGCACCTTCCGAATCTGAAACTCGAAGACAAACAAAGGCTCATTGAAGAGATAGACCCGCAGAAGCGTCTCGAAATCATCTATGGATTCATTCAGTCGGAAATTGAAATCATACGTGTGGAGAAAAAAATCCGAGCACGTGTGAAACGTCAGATGGAAAAAACCCAGAAAGAATACTACCTCAACGAACAGATGGCTGCGATTCAAAGGGAGTTGGGGGAAAAAGACGACGGCAGAGCTGAAATCCACGAGATGGAAGAACAGATTGCCAAAAAACCTCTTTCCGATGAAGCACGGGATAAACTCACACGAGAATTAAAAAAGCTCAAACAAATGTCCCCTATGTCCGCAGAAGCAACCGTAGTGCGCAATTATATAGATACTGTGCTGACTCTTCCCTGGGGTGAGTATACGAAGGACATTAATGATCTGATTTTCGCAGAAGGGATTTTGAACCGAGACCATTTCGGACTTGAGAAAATCAAAGAACGCATACTGGAATACCTTGCAGTTCGACAAATGTCCGACACTATAAAAGGCCCTATACTCTGCTTGGTAGGCCCACCGGGTGTTGGAAAAACGTCCTTGGCACGGAGCATTGCAGAGTCTTTGGGACGCAAGTTCGTGCGTATTTCCCTAGGTGGGGTGCGTGACCATGCGGAGATACGTGGGCATCGTAAAACCTACATAGGGTCCATGCCTGGGCGCATAGTTCTTTCCCTGAAAAAAGCAGGTTCTGCGAATCCTCTTATGCTTTTGGACGAAGTGGACAAACTCGGAACAGATTACAGAGGAGATCCTGCAGCTGCACTTCTCGAAGTTCTAGACCCCGAACAGAATAGCCGTTTCAATGATCACTACCTGGACCTCGATTTTGACCTCTCCAAATGTCTGTTTATAGCAACTGCAAATTCCTATGACGGTATCCCAGCTCCTCTTTTAGATAGAATGGAATGCATCAACATAGCGGGCTATACAGAAAGTGAAAAATTCGAAATTGCTATCCGTTATCTTATTCCTAAACAATTGAAAGAAAATGGTCTTGACGGTCAAGCCATCACCTTCCAACAAAAAGCTGTTCTTGATTTAATCCGTTACTACACTCGGGAAGCAGGCGTTCGTAATCTGGAACGAGAACTTGCTTCGATTTTCCGAAAACTGATTCGTAAGCACGTTCAGAGTTTGGAGAAAGAACAGAGAAAAACTTTAGGAATCGCAGACACAGTAGAACCCACCACAGAATCAGATGGAAGCACAAAGCCACCTGAAACCGTCGTCTTCGACAAAGCACAACTTAAAATAAAAGAACAGATAATGCCTAAAGCTATAGAGCAATATCTCGGGCCTCATCGTTTCCGTATTGGAAAACAAGCAGAGAAGAAAGAGATCGGAATTTGCACAGGACTTGCTTGGACTCCGACGGGGGGAGATTTGCTGTTCACAGAAGTCACTATACTTCCAGGTAAGGGAAAATTAACAACCACGGGTAAACTTGGTGAGGTGATGCAAGAATCTGCACAAGCTGCTTTGAGCTACATTCGATCTCGCGCAACGTTCTTGGGACTGGAAGAAGATTTCTATCAAAAAATCGATATCCACATCCATGTTCCCGAAGGGAGTATTCCTAAAGACGGTCCTTCAGCAGGTTTGTGCATTGCAACCGCACTAGCAAGCGCTCTTACATTGCGACCCGTTAATCACGAAGTAGCAATGACAGGGGAAATCACTTTGCGAGGTCGTGCACTTCCTGTAGGTGGTTTGAAGGAGAAATTCCTAGCAGCGCATCGAGCAGGTATTAAGAAAATTCTCTTTCCTAAAGAAAACACCAAAGACATGCATGAGATTCCCAAGGCCATTATCAAAGAGATTGAGTTCATTCCCGTTGAGCATATGGATGAAGTTCTATTGCATGCGCTCGTTTGGTCTGAGCAGAAATCGCAAGATGATCTCTACCAACGTCTTTCAAAAACTACGCCACTTCCCAAACCTTACGTGTATCTCGATGCAAACCTAGCTCATTGAAGTGGATTAAAGAAGCCTGTTTTGTCGTTGATTCCGTAATTGCTTCCAATGCGTAGGTTGGCTTCTTTCAAATCTTTCATCGGTAGAATCAGCTCTCCCTCGCCATAACCTAATTTAATTTGAGCAAACAATTCGTTATTTTTCGAAACTGGTTTTTCCAATGCTTCTTTTAAATCTGCTAAAGAATGGATGGGTTTATTATTCACTGAATCAACGACTGCGTTTCCAATCCCTTCATAACCTTTGTTCACGAGATCAGCGAGTATCTGACTGAGTAGAATAATGTGTTCACCTTTTTTCTCGGGTACATCGTTTTTAAAATGCCAGAGATAACTCAGAGAAGATGGTGAATCTCCAAGCCAGTTTTTTCCCCATGCGCGAAGGTAAGGTCTGTTCAATTCTTGAAACACCAGCCCACCTGCAATGAGAAATGGAACCTTCCCCGAAAGATAATAAGGAATCAAAGCACCGTTTGAATCGTAGCGTTTGAGAGGAGCTGTGAATTTCAAAATTTTTTTATTTCTTAGAACTTCAATTGAAATTTTATCTCCCGCATAACGTTTATACAGCATAGAACCCGTGGGCATTTCACCCCAAAAATAATGTGTTGTGGTTCCATTCGTATTGATTTTTCTGCCATCGAGAGTAATGAGCACATCACCTTTTTTAATTTGGCCGTCAAAAGAACTGTTCTTTTTAACCTCGTTGATGAGAACGCCTTGAACTTTTTTATCCAAACCTAATGCATCTCTTGTGTGCGGTGAAGAGAGGCTAGTGTATTCGATACCTGCAGTGGGGAAACCTCGGTAATCTTCGTCCAGACTGTCTTTAAGGAAATGGTACACAAGACTTCCAGGAATGCAGTGAACGTTATCATCTTCGTCTTCTCCCACAGCAAGAGCAACCAAACGTCCTTTGGAAAGAACAGGTTCCGACCATCCCAAATCTTTGCGAGGAACTTTGAAAACATAATTGATAGTGGGGTAGGAACTTGTATCCATGCGTTCCCCAAAATTCACAGTGCGAAGAGTGCTTCGTATGCGGATGATGTGATCTTCTGTGTCGAAACTGAATAGGAAAACTTCATCCTCAATGGGAAGTTCTTGTTCTGAAATCATAACGGGACGAAAGGAACGCAAAGCTTCGGAATCAACTGCTTCGAGAACTGCAAGATTGACTTCGGAGTCTACAAAATGAGGGAGAAGTTCTATGCGTTCTATTCCTGGGAGCGCTTGCATTTCAATACGTTTTGCAAAGGAGAGTGCAGATGCTTTGATTAAAATCCCCTTTTCACCGTCGGAATCTGTGCTGACTACGGTGCCGATATGTTCTTCGGTGTAAACATGTCCGTTTTTCCAAGGTTCGTGAACATCCATTTCCTGCTTGTGTACGAAAATTTTAACCATGGAATTTCGCATAGCAGACACTTGCTGAGCGAGAACTGTGTTTGGAATGAAAAATAGAATGAAGAGAAAACGTCTCATTATTTACCCTCTTCCCAAGGAATAGCGCCATCTGTTTTATCATCGAACCAACCACTCGGTTGAACGCCGTAACTTTCATTGATGACTGCTTGGTTCTCTTTAAGATCTTTGATGGGAAGATAAAGGTCTTCGTCTCGGTCAAAAAATTCTATGTGAAGAAATTTCCCCGATAACTGTTCCATCGCATGCTGGAATTCGTCGAAGGTATGCACATCTTTTCCATTCACTTTTTGAACAATTGCATTTTGAAACCTGTCTGCATATTGGTTGATTTCGTGAGGTAAACGTTTCGCAAGAACAATGAAAGAGCGGTAATGAACGAGTTCGGGATCTTCATCACTGTGCGAAAACACATAGCGGAAAAAAAGTGGAATTTTGCGAATCCATTCCTCTCCCCAAGTTGCCAGATAACTTTGCGAGAGTTCTGTAAAAACGAGTCCGCCTATGCTGATGTAACGAGGATGTTTTTTATAAGTCAGACCTGTGAAAGGATGAGATGTCGGAGCCTGAATTTTGAACTGCTGAGTAAATGTCTGCTCACCCCTTTTTAATTTAAATTTGATGTCATCACCGACCTGTTTCAAATCAAAGACTATGAAAAAGGAAACGCGTTCTCCGTAGTATTTAATGTTTCCATCGGGTCCAATGGGCTGGCCATCAATTTCGAGAAGTATGTCTCCTTCGTGAATATATTCTTTATATGCAGACCATGGTGTGACTTCTGTAAGCAAATACCCTTCGCGGACTCCATAGAAACGAGAAGCGCCTTCGTTGTCTGTAACCCAAGCACGTCCTATAAATCCGGGTTCGGGATGACCTCGGTAAGTTCCCGATGAGATGTCATTGAGGAATCTCTTAATGACGGGCACAGGAATTATGTAACCGATGTTTTCACCCGCTCGCATAGCTTGAAATGCCACTCCGACGACTTTTCCTTTTTGTAAAACGGGTCCTCCACTTGCACCAGAATTAATCGCCGAATCGACCTGTATGAGCAAGTGGTAGTGATAGTCGGTGTGTACATAAACGCTGTAGTCAATGCGCGAAACTATTCCTTTGGTAACGGCAATTTGTTCACCGCCAGTAGGGTACCCCACCGTAGAAACCGGGGAACGGAGCAAGGGAATATCACCGAGGACTAGGGGTTTGAGACCGGCAAAAAATTCCGCTTCTCGAACTTTGAGAATGGCCAGATCGCAGTCATGGCCGATGAATTCCACAAAGGCGTTGTATTGTCGGGAGTCTCCGTCCTTCTGTACGGTGATAAAGCGGGCGTTGGAAACCACATGGGCGTTGGTCATGATCCTTTGACTGCCAATGTAGAAACCGCTGCCTGCAACTCCCTGACTGGCGGAGAAAAGCCAAGGGTTTAGGAAGTCTACGCTTTGTCTTGCAGCCGTTATTTTAACTATGGAATGCCGAACCCCAGAAAGAAGAGGTTCTTCCATGGCCATCTCGCTGGGAGCCGCAGCACTTAGGAAAAGTAAAAATAGGTAAAGGGAACAGGCTAGTAGGACTAAGCTTCGCTTTCCAGGCATCAGCTCCGTCCCAAATAAACTTCGCTTTAGGGTCATCAGCTCCGTCCCAAAGAAGAGGGTGAAAGGACTTGCACCGTTAACTTATTTTACCTTGGCACCGCCGATTGAAAAAAGCAGTGGCACTGAGCAAAATTTGCATTTAAATTGCGAGTCTGCCCTCATTTGAGAATAAGAAGGAAAATATATGGCAAAGTCGACACGAAGAGAAAAAATTAAGCTCGTATCCACAGCAAACACTGGCTACTTCTACACAACACAGAAGCTAAAAGGTAAAGAGAAGCTTGTTTTGAAGAAATATGACCCGAAGATCCGCAAGCACGTTGAATTCAAAGAAAGCAAATTGGTTAAGTAAGTACATTCCGACGAAGCACCGTCATCCTGACGAAGCGCGCGTCACTCCGATGAAGCACCGTCATCCCGAGCCCATTCGGCTACGCTCAGGGTAAACTCCGTCGAAGGATCTCCTGCTTAGCCCTACGAGCTTCACGTCATTTTTTCTGGACGTACGTGCTTATCGAATTCCTCTCCACTTAAATAGCCTAACGCGATCGCAGCTTCCTTCAAGGTTGAGTGATCGTGATAGGCTTTTTTTGCGATCTCAGCAGCTTTGTCGTAACCCACTATAGGGTTCAACGCAGTGACAAGCATGAGTGAATTGTTGAGATGCTTCTTAATCATTTCGCGATTCGGTTCTATTCCCTTTGCACAGTTCTCTGTAAAACTTTCCACAGCATCGGCAAGCAGACGCACAGATTCCAAAGTGTTGTGAATGATCACAGGTTTATAAACATTCAACTCGAAGTTACCTGCACTACCCGCAATTCCTACGGTAACGTCGTTACCCATAACTTGAGCACAGACCATTGTTAAAGCTTCGCACTGAGTGGGGTTCACTTTGCCAGGCATGATGGAACTTCCGGGTTCGTTCGCAGGAATGAGAATTTCTCCAATCCCACATCGAGGTCCACTTGCGAGCCAGCGTACATCGTTAGCTATTTTCATAAGTGCGGTCGCAAGTGTTTTAAGTGCTCCGTGGGCCGCAACCATAGCGTCATGTGCAGCAAGAGCTGCGAATTTATTGGCAGCAGTGACGAAGGGGTAATGTGTCAGTGCACGGATTTTTTCCGCAACCAAAGTTGCATAACGTGGATGCGTGTTCAAACCTGTTCCTACCGCAGTGCCTCCGAGTGCCAGTTCATAAAGTCCATCAAGGACATGTGTACATTCTTTTTGTGCGAAGCGAATCTGAGCAGCCCAACCACTGATCTCCTGACCGAGTGTGAGTGGTGTTGCATCCATAAGGTGTGTGCGTCCTATTTTTATGACGTCGTGATTTGCTTTGGATTTTGCATCAAGGGTGTGGAGTAGATCTTCCAATGCAGGGAGCAAAGATTCTCGAATAGCAAACACGGTTGCAAGATGCATGTAGGTTGGAAACGCATCGTTTGAAGATTGGGATTTGTTGACATCGTCGTTAGGGTGTATTGGTTTTTTTGAACCGAGAACTCCACCTGCGAGTTCGATTGCACGATTGGCAATGACTTCGTTTGCATTCATATTCGATTGAGTACCGGAACCCGTTTGCCAAACGACGAGCGGAAAATGAGCGTCAAGTTTTCCTTCGATGACTTCATCACACGCTTTGCAAATCAAATCGCATTTGTCTTGGGGAAGAAGTTTTAATTCGGAATTTGTAAGTGCAGCAGCTTTTTTCACCAAACCCATCGCTTTAATCATCAAACGAGGGAATCGATGTCCTCCTATTTTGAAATTTTCTAAGGAACGTTGAGTCTGCGCTCCCCAATAGTGGCTTTTGCCTACTTTCACATCACCTATAGAATCTTTTTCAATACGAAAATCCATAATCCGTGCTCCAAATAATTAAGGTGACACCCGACTGGAATTCGGGTCCAGTCGGGTGTCACCTTAATTTGTATAGCGGATCTTAGGCGAGTTCACTCACTTCACGTCGGCGACCTTTAAGCACCATGCGAAGCGGAACGTGTGTGAAACCGAGTTCACGTCGGAAACCATGCACCATATAGCGACGGTAAGACGAGATAACAGCGCGAGCACAGTTGCAACGCACTATCAAAGTAGGAGGTGTGCCAGGAGCCTGGCTCGCATCATGGAACCTTGGATCAGGAATATTCGTTCCCTTAAGGTGCGGTGGATGTACGCGAATAATCTTCTCAAGTGCAAGATTCAGTTCTTCTTTGTCCACACGTTTACGCATCTGTTCGCAAAGCTCAACCACTCTATCCATAATTTTATGCACGCGAACGTTTTCCAAACACGAAACAAAATGAGCCGGAAGATACGAATGATCCCCCAATTGTTTTGCTAAATTCGTTGCATAATCACGCATGGTGTTCGAACCTTTATCAGGAACAAGATCCCATTTGTTCACAACAAGAAGAACAAGCTTGCCTCTTTCAATAGATAAATTAACAAGTTTGGAATCCTGATCTGTGAGACCTTCGATCGCATCCAGAACAAGAAGCACAACGTCTGCTTTTTGAATAGCGCTTAAACTTCTTATAACACTCTGCTCTTCAACGAATTCATCCACACGTGCTTTTCGACGTATCCCTGCAGTGTCAATAAGTACGAACGGTTCATTCTTGTATTTAAGATTGGTGTGAATGCTATCGCGTGTAGTGCCTGCAACAGGAGAAACTAAACTGCGTTCTTCACCGAGAATGCGATTGAGAATAGAAGATTTCCCAACATTAGGACGTCCAATCAATGCGAGTTTTGTACCATCGGGGATAATTGCAGTTTTGTGAGTAAGACCTGTCATGTCTTCACGGATCAGATCTTTTAAATCATGCAATCCACGGTTGTGTGCAGCGCAAATGGGAAGAAAATCATCTATACCCAGTTTGCTAAATTCCCAAAGACCGTATTCATCCTTCGGTCCATCAACTTTGTTGATAATATAACGGACTCGTTTTTCTTTTTCGCGAAGGAAACGCAGAATTTCGAAATCATGAGGATGAAGACCTTCCTTTGCATCGAGAAGGAAGAGAATCAAATCTGCTTCCAATACAGCTAATTTAGTCTGCTCCCAAATACGATCCGCAAAATCCACACTAATACCCGGTGCAGAGGGGTGTGAATGTGAACGCGAGTGTCCATCTAAAACTTTTTTCTCGAAACCACCCGTGTCTATAACTATTAAACTCTCCCCATCTTCGTAGGGAATTTTACCGTAAAGACGATCGCGTGTAACACCTGGTTCCGGACTGATAATTGCAGTGCTGGAACGTGTCAGTGCGTTGAAAAGTGTCGACTTCCCAACATTCGGTCTACCTACTATAGCTACAAGTCCGTTCATATCTGTTCTCCGTCTCGCTTCGTCATCATCAGATTCATCTCTTCCCACGTTTCCAAAACCAACTTTGCTGCAGCTAGTGAAGCCCGTTTCTTGCTACTGCCTTCTGCTTCTCCAAGAGTCAGACCATCGAACATAACTGCAACACGGAATGTCTTTGCATGATCCGGTCCTTTTTCTTCCAATGTCATATATTGGGGTACTTGTTGAAAACGACCTTGAAACAATTCCTGCAAACGTGTCTTCGGGTCTTGAACATCATCTTCTATTGTAAAAAATTCCGTAAACCAAACATGAATCAAACTCGCAACGCGATCATACGAACTATCAAGATACATAGCTCCGATCAGTGCTTCGACTGCATCGGCAAGTAAGGAAGGACGCTTGTTATTTCCGGATTTGCGTTCGACTTTGCCTACAGTAAGGCATTTGGGTATTTCGAGGTGTAGGGCAAGTTTTGCAAGACTCTCCTCACTGACGAGGGAAGCTTTGAGTTGGGACAGCTGCCCCTCATCAACTTTGCGTCTTCCCCATAAGAGGCTGGAGACCGAGAGGCCTAAAACGGAGTCTCCGAGGAATTCGAGTCGCTCGTTCCAGGGTATTTCCCCACTGCTAGGGGAGGGGTAGCTAATAGCAGAACGGTGCACCATAGCTTCGAAAAGCAGTTCCCGATTTTTGAAGGTATAGTTGATTTTATCTTCTAAAACACGCAGTTGTGCGTATTCTTCTCGGTAGCTTTGCCAGAAGAGACACCATTTTTCAGCTAATAATTCGATTTCTTGCATGTTTTTGATCTCGGACTTCTTCTTGCTTGGAATGAAGGCAGGTTATAGCCTAAGGCGCGGTTTTGAGCAAGGACTCCGTCAGTCACCGTCATCCCGAGCGAAGGACCCCGTCATCCCGAGCGAAGCCGAGGGATCTCCTGCATAGCTCCGTGGGCTCGCTTCAAGTACGCAGCCCTCGACTTTACTTAGCATGACGGGATAGTATAAAAATAACTCTATCCGTTATCCGAAAGGACTTTATGGGAAAGAAACCCAACATATTTTGGCTTCTAAGCTTTATAATCCCCATCTACCTATTTATCTGCGTAGGAATGTTCTTCGTCCAATGGGCCCACAAACCAATCCTGTTAACGAACAATGAAGCTCAAATCACCTTATCCAAAGGCACAAGCCTTCAAACTTTATCCCTCGAACTCGAAAAAAGCGGACTTATCAAAAACCCCTTCTTCTTCCAACTGTGGGTCCGCCTTCATTTGCACAGTTACGAACGTTTCTTAGCAGGGAATTATCTCTTTACGGAAAAAGTCAGTGCGCAAGAGATCGTCCAAACCATGATAGAAGGGAAAACATACAACCCCGTCTTTCTCGAATTCACCATTCCCGAAGGCGCAACCTTTGCACAAATACGTGCACATCTCGTAAGTTTGCAAGTGGGCACAGAGGAAGACTTTCTTAAATTATCCAAAGATAAACTATTTCTCTCTTCACTAGGAATTCCCTATCTCGAAGGTTTTCTTTTTCCTGCAACATATGTGTTTCACAACAAGCAACCGACTGCTAAAGAAGTTGTCGAACGTATCGTTCAGGAATTCTTCACACGCATTCCACAAAACTACAAAGAAAACCTCGAACTGAATGCTCTCACTCTAGAACAATGGGTTGCTTTTGCTTCTTTAATAGAGAAGGAAGCCTATGCAGCAGAAGAACGTCCTATGATAAGCGAAGTGATTTGGAGACGACTCAAAGCAGGTATTGCTTTAGGAATCGATGCTGCATTGATTTATGGAATTAAAAACTACAATGGAGACATCACCAGAGCAGATTTGCAAAATCCGAAGAATCTTTATAACAATCGTATGCACTGTGGATTGCCACCGACTGCAATTGCTTCTCCGTCCTTGGATGCTTTGATTTCAGTATTTCATCCGACAAGTGAGGGTTATTACTATTTCGTGTTGATTCCGGGTTCTGAAAAGCGACACCATTTTTCAACGAATCTGAAGGAACATAATATGCACGTTCAAGATCTTGTTCGTGCTCAACGAGCTCCTAAAAGGGAACCTTAATAATCTCAGTTCGGGATAGCTGGAGGAACTAAGACTGCGGTCCCTCACTGCATTCGGGATGACAATTTATGCATCAACTTGTCATCCCGACCCGAGAGGGACCGCAGTCTTAGTTCCTCCAGCTATCCCGAACTGAGGTTAATAATTGCAGAACGACGTTTTTTAGACATAGTGCCTCATCCTAAGAAAAATTATCAGCGGTTGCTGATTTTCGATTGGAAGGGATATATTTATTATGTCCCTTTTGTGACAGATGCTAACGGAGATTGGTTTCTCAAAACAATTATACCCAGTCGTTAAATGACCAAGCAATTCTACGGAGCAAAAAATGTCAAAGAAGAAAAAGACTAAACTTGAAGATAAAGAAGACCTAGACTTTGTTTCAGAATATGAGACACATCCAAAACGATTTAAATCCGTCTCCAAATCTGAAGAAAATAAATTTGTAAATGCTGCTAAGAAAGCTCTTGAAGCTGAATCAAAACGAATCACTATTCGGTTATCAAAGGATACGCTGAAGCAACTAAAAAGCATGGCAGTAAAAGAAGGCCTTCCTTATCAAACCATGATACAAAGTTTGCTATACAAGATCATTACGGAACAGTACATACCACGCATTCTTCTTGAGGATAGGGATCAAAAAATTGCTAAAATGGAACAAGAACTCCTTAAGAAAAAAAATGCGAAAGCCTCCTGAACTAAACTTATATGCTGATTTTATTCAACATATTATAATAACAGCTTTCAGTGTCATTTCTTACTTTTTCCTAAAGTCTTCCCAAATATATCCGATGACCCCTACGTGAAAAATTTTATGTGGGGGATCTCCCGTGAAACTGAAAATACTCGCACCGATTTTAATCAGCTTAGTTGTAGGACTCTTATTTTCGTGTAAAAAAAGCAGCAGCGGAGGCACAAGCAGTGGAGCAACAGCTTCACAATCTTCCAACAGCTGCGCTAATGCATCTACATCCTCAGTAGGTTCACTTCCAGGAGTTCAACTTGCACTTGCCGACATGACAATTCCCGACAATGCAGTCAACATGAATTCTACAAGTTTCTCTCCTACTATGCCTTCAGCAACACTCGACATCGACTACAGTGCACTAGGAAACAACGGAACAACAGATCTATCTCCTACTTATGTTCTTTGGAAAGCATGTTCTACAGATGGAAAAACATGCACTAACAATGGAAATTGGGCACCGTCTTATGCTTTCAACATCGATAACATTCCTGGTCTTCCTCTCGGTGTTGTGAATGTCAGTGTAAAACTTTGTGTCAGCGACTCACAATTCCTTGTGTCTTCCGACAGAAGCAACAAATGTTCCTCTGATAATCCATGCTGTGGAAAAGAAACAGACTTTCAATTTTTGAATGGAAGTGATCCTACTTCTGCATCACCTCAATTCACAGCTGCACTTACGGCATATCAGAATGACCAAACCGCTTTGTTAACCGCAGCAAGCCAATACATTTCTCAAGCAAACTCTTATATAAGCAGTTGTGCATCTTCCGATGCAGGGACCCCAGGACTTCAGTATGCACAGAACATTGCTGCTTACTCTTCTGCAGAACTTGCAATGGCAGTGGATGCTTATGGAAACGACTTCGCTCAGATTATTGCAGCAGGAGCAGGACTTTCACCATCGCAGAAATTGAATCTTGCAGCTAATACTTCAAGTCCATGTACTGCGAGTAGTTCCAACACAAGCAGTGGTACAACAACAGATTCGAGTTCTTTGTTATCCAGTCTTTTGGGTGGAAGTATTCCAAGTGGAACAGATCTTTCCACTTCGGATACTAGCGGTTTCACAGGCGGTGGTTCTTCAAGCAGTGGTAGCAGTTCGTCGAGTGGAGCTCTTGCTACAAACAATGGTTCCAGTTCTTCGAGTTCTAGTTCCAGTACTGGAACACCGGTTGTTCCTTTTCCCACAACTACGAACACAAGTACTTCGACCAATTCAGGAAAAGCGGTTCTTTTAGGTGTGGGTATCGTAGGTATGATGGTTGGTGTTGCGATTTTAGCAGGTACAGGATTGCATTACTATGATGGTGCTTATAACGACGGAAAATATTTGCGTCAGTTGATGAAGAAGATTCCTATTTACAATAAGAAAGTTGCAGAACGAGAGAAAACAGCAAGTGCGTTTCTAGTAAATAATAAAAATGATCCCGGATATAAACGTTATGAAGGAGCTCTTCAAAGGTTGACGGAAGCTTGGAATACGAAAATTGCAGAGCAAAATGATGTATTGGAAAAGGCGGAAGCTACTGCCATGCAAGATCAGCAGGCTTATGAGGCTGCAAATAAGCAACTTATTGAGGACAAAGCTAAACTTGCAACAAACCAAGATGCAGCTAAGAAAATTCAGATAGAGATCGAACAAGCAAAAACGAAAGCTGGGGTGCTAGCAGATGCAGATACGAACATAGCTAGTGGTAGTACGAAATCCATAAGTCAATTGAAATCAGAAGCTGACTTAGCTGCAAAAAATGCGAAACTTGCATCGGATACCGCAGATCAACATACCAAGCTTGCTGCGGAGAATTTAAAAACGCAATATAATATTGATATCAATGATGCATTGAAAACAAATTTCAGAGAATATTACCAGTTGTGGGAGGAGACTGGTAGAGGAAGTAATTTACTTTCTTCAGACAAGCAAGCTGCTTTGGACGAGAGCAAGGCAAAATTCTATGCCCCGATCTTTCAAAATTTAAAAGAGAAAGGAGCTTTTTCAAATGAAAAATATTTTATATTGAAAAATGATGATTGGACTTTCTTAACTCAGAATTTTAATATCTTTAATAAGTTGGCTACAGAACATATACAACCCTGGGCTAATGCTGCTAAGGAAGTTCAAAATGAATATCAACTAGCAAGAGAAGCTTTTATAGAAAAAGATCCTGACGTAATTAGTGCTACAAAAAAAATGGATCCACTTATTGCTGACGCGAATAAATCAGAGGCCAAACGAATTGATGACGAAGAAACAAGAGTCGATCAACTAAAGACAGTTTCAGTTTCATCAACTCAAGGAGCTACCACAGCAAAACAAGATCTTGACAAGAGCATAACTGCGTTAGCAAACGTACAGGCTCATTACCCCACTGTAAACCAAACCACTAGAGCTCTCCAAGTAGCAGACCCCAATCATAGTGGTGGTTTCCGAACTATAACGGTAGAAGAAGCAGTAAATCTTTCTAAGAAAACTCCAATCGTCGGTGGTGATGACGAAGCAGTACTTCAAAAAGAACTTGCGAATGTTCATTCCGAAACCAACAAAACTATTTCCAAAGGTGGAGTGGTAGGAGGATTAGTTGGGATAGGAGCCGGTATACTTGCAACGGTCATCGGTGCAACGATGAACCTTGCAGGTTCGTGTGGAAACTTCATGGGGACAATAGCTGCTAGCAACGAAGGTTCCATGAAAACACTTTCAGATACCGTACAATCCGACCTTCAAACCATCACTCAAATGCAGATGACCCCTTCCCCTTAAGTTTATGATTTTTAAGCACTAAATGCCATAGCTTCAGACTTCCTTTCTAAAGTTTTCTTAAATAGTACCGAATCAACTTCTGAATTTTTTATTGGGGCTTTTTATAGAAGTCCGCAGGGAGGCGTCGTGAAATTCAAGTTACTAGCACCGATTTTTGTCGGCTTATTGCTTGGAGTTTTTGCTTTATCGTGTGCGAAGAAGACTTCTTCTCCATCTTCGAGTGGAGCAACTGCTGCTTCTAGTTCGAATAGCTGTAATGCAGCAATGGCATCTGCAATAGGAAGCACGACAGCAGGGGCTCAACTTGCTCTTGCCGATCTCACCACACCTGCTACAGCTTTGAGCATGACTTCGACGACCTATTCCGATGGAACTCCATCTGCAGCATTTGATATCGATTATAGTCAGCTTGGAAACAACGGAAAAAACAATGTATCCCCTACTTTCATCATGTGGAAAGCTTGCACAAGTGATGGCAAAACATGTACAAACAGTGGAGATTTTGTAAGATCTTACAATTTTAATATCGACAATATTCCGAATCTTCCTACTGGACTTTTGCAAGTCAGTGCAAAATTGTGTGTGGATGATTTGAAATTTATTGTTCCCTCAGATCAAAGTACTCTATCAAATTCTTGTACAAGTTCATCTCCATGCTACTGTGGCCCGGTAACACAAACCGACTATTTTAATGGAGATGACCCTTCGCTTGCAGGGCCACAATTTGCGAATGCATTAACAAGTTACAAAAACGATCAAGCAGCATTGCAAGATGCAGCTGCCAAATATATTACAGCTGCGAATAGCTATGTTAATGACTGTGCTTCCGCTGATGCAGGAACTCCTGGCCTACAGTATGCAAAAAATATTGCAGCTTACTCTTCCTCTGAACTTGCAAGTTATGTAGACGCCTACGGAGACTACTTCGCTCAAATCGCAGCAGCGGGAGGCTCAACTGGCTTGGGACTTGCAGATTCCACAACATGTCCTGTGAATACGACTTCTGGAACAGACACAAGCGGAAACTTGCTTTCTGGACTAATGGGAGGATCAGGGGGGGGTAGTGTTACAAACACGGTTTCAGATACAGGAAGTTCAAGCAGCAGTAGCGGCAGTTCCAGTGGTAGTACGAGTAGTGGATCAAGTGGCAGTTCTAGTAGTTCCAGCAGCAGCAGTTCAAGTAGTAGCTCAAGCAGCAGCTCTAGCGGTGTAACAACACCATTTCCAACGGACACGGGTTCATCCACTGGTACATCAACGTCATGGAGCACTGGCAAAATAGTCCTCTTAGCGGTTGGTATTACTGGTATAGTTATTGGTGTAGCGATGCTTGTTGGTACTGGAATGAAATACTATGATGAAAACTATAACGATAGAAAATGGTCAAAAGAACTTCCCATTATTGGAAAAAAGATTAAGCAGAAGCAACTTCAAATGGAAGCACATCTTTCCAAAGGTAATATTGCGGAATATCAAGATGCTAAAACAAAGATGGATCAGTATTTGGACGAGAGTATTAAAGCAAGCCAAGAAATTCAGGTCGCAGATGAAACAGCACACAAAAATCTTTTAGCCCAAAAAGAGCAGTTGGAGGTTGACCGGCAAAGTTACCTTGATGGAATTGTAGGTAAGGAGTCTGGTTTGGAGGCAAAAGTAGTAGATGCTCGCAATAAAATAGCTCAGGCAGAAACTGCAGCTAAAACTAAAATCGCAGATGCGGGAGTGGCTACTGACAAGTCAGCAGAGTTTAAGAACATTCTTGGCAATGAATCCTATGATAAGACACAATCAGCGGCACAGGACCTACAAACCCATGAAACCGGAGACTTGAAGACTAAACAAGATAATTTTAATACCGCAAAGGGGGGCGCGACGACTTTCACGGAAGATGATCTTAACAAGCTTGACGAGGATCTACAGAGTTACAAGCGCGTAACGGAAAATTATGACAGGGTGCAAACGGAGTTAACTAGTTTAACTGGAACAGATCAAGCCACCATGACTAAAAAAGCGAGTTTACAAAAAAGAATAACAAATATGGAAACTCGCATTGCTACCCTTGAAAACAGTATACCCAAATTTACCCTATCAAAAGGGATGCCGCTTACCAAAAATGATTGGAAAACTAACAAAACAGATAATTGGAAGCCAGCTAATGACCTAAGTAAAGCACATACTGATTTAAATACAGAAAAAAATAAGGCTCAAGAATTGCAAAACGCGAAAAACATCGCAGATTCAAACTTCGAAAACGCAAAGAACACTTATATAGCAAATGAAAAGCAAAAAATGAAGACAACTACGGGGCTAAGCACGACAATACAAGAGGCAAACACATTTGATAAGGCGAAGAAAGATAAACTTGCTCAAATGGATTCGAGTTCGAATGATGCTATGAGTAAAATACAAAATTTAGAAACAAAGATTAATACAGATATCGATACAGTAAAAAACTTGCAAACGCAAAAGACTAAGCTTGCAACTTTTCCAGAAGTAGATGCAAATGGTAACTTGCTTCAATCTGACGGGAAAACTCCTATGACAGTGGCACAAAAAGATAAATTTGTTACTGATCTTAAAAAAACTCCTATGGTTGATTTTGAAGAGAAAGCAAAAGTTAGTATAACAAGCTCATTAGAAAGCGCAAAAGCTTCGCCTGAAGCATCAAAAGCGTCTAAACTTGGTGGAATTGGTGGACTACTCGTTACTGCTGGTGGTATTGCTGCAACCATAATCGGTGCAACGATGAACCTAGCAGGTTCATGTGGTAACTTCATGGGAACCACAGCTGCAAGTTACGAGAGTACCATGCACTCTCTAGCTCAAAGCGTCCAGTCGGACTTAACTACAATCAGCAATATGCAGCAAACTGCTGCTACGACAAGCCCTTAATCGTCTTGCTAAGGCTTAGCAAGATACGCTAACGCATAGTAAATCACTACAGGCATCGTTCCCATATAGCTTCCAGGATGTCTGAAGCGATTGTGCGTTCCCGTAAGGCAATGCACTCCCCTAAAGGCAATATTCCATCCAAACCACGAAGCAGCAGAAGATAGATATTTAAATTGCTCCGCTTCAGGAAAACCTTGATCTCTCAAAAGTCTATAAATGATCGTATGCCGAATTTGTGCTTCTCCAGCCCAAAATAGAAAAGTAGTTCCCAAAGTAGGAAACGGATTCAAAGCATCGAATATTCCTATTGCACCTCCGAAGACCGAGCTCGTAATTGCTGTTGCAAGGACTAGAGATAAACGTTCTGCTAAGCTTGCTTTTTCTTTGTTGGATTTATTTGAACTCTGAGTTGAATTTTCAGAATTTTGAAAATTCACTTCGTCTAATTTCGCTTTGAGGTAGGCATTTGTTGGGAAGTTCATCTGTGCAAGAAGCACAGTCATTTTTTCTCTGTTTTCTTCCAAAATACTTTGGAACTTTTCTTCGATGGAACAGTCATCTTTTTCTATTTGCAGCTCATCGGAAGCAAAAGAGCTTCCACCGAAAGCAAGTAAAAAGCCTGTGAATACAATTCTATATGTATGATGGGTAAACATATTAAATTTTCCTGAATGATTTGATGTGAGAGTGACTTCTTTGTTAGGCTATTTTGCGGGATTTGGCAAGAAAGCTTTCCCATTCAAACAGAAGGAATTAGAACTTTGAACTCCTTTCTTCCTTTCCATCTGTAAACCTTGAAATCACTATCCAAACTCAAGATTTCCGAAGTTTCAAATTGCTCTGCCATATTAACGAGACACGCATCTGCAAAATCCATCGGAACTTTGGAGTATTTCTTCATAAGTTCCACTATGCGTTGTTCATTTCCGCTTAATATCCATGGAACTTGAAATACATGTTGTTCAATATTTGCGAGTATACTTTCAGATGCACCTTTTACATTGCGGAGTAGATAACAGGCCTCTGTAATAACAGGTTCACAGGTGATTAATTGCCCCTTCAATTTTCCGAGAACCTTTACACATTCTTTGTGATGGAGTTCGGCCTTGTCTAACCAAGCGACGATCACCCCTGTGTCTAAAAGAATCGGCTTAGTCATTTCCGAATCCCTTCAAGTGCTTTTTATTAGAGCCAAGATCCTTCACACCAGAATCAAATTTCCCCAAACCTATTATTGTTCTTTTTGATCTTTTCTCTACGACTGTTAGCGATAATAACCTTATGCCTTCACGAATCGCTTCGGATTCAGAATAACCATCTGCTTTCAATAATTCCAAATATCGAACTGTGTCATCATTGAGTCTCGCTTGGACTATTTTTGACATTTTTGTTGGCCCCTTGTCATACATTTAATATAATGTATGACATATCAATATCATTGTCAAATTGTGTGGAGCTCTGGTGATGGGCAAGGTTTAGTTGTGAAGTCTTCGCCCCTTTATCTCTCGTTTTTAAGGCCCTATTTCTTAAGGCTGGTCTAAAAAAGAGGGCCCTCTTTTTTAGACTTATTTAAAAGATGTTAAGGATATTAGTTTCTTAAAAAAGTTTCTATGTTCTTTTCCAAATACAACTGCATCTCATGATCATTCATGTTCACCAAATCTTTGTTCAATGTATGCACGACCTGTGCAGACGTAGAAGTATCGAGATGCTCACGCAACAAACCTAAAAAAGCAGGTCCTGCAATCAATACAAGTTGCGAAAATTTATTCTTCTTACTCGCATCCTGAAGAAGAGTGCAGATTTCTTTTGCGAATTTGACGGAAACATGTTCGGAAGGACTTTGACTTGACGAAAGACTGTGTCTTGCTCCACCCAAACTGTCGAAACTTCGACCCGGTTGGTCACTGCCCAGCTGCTTGTCTTTTAACAAACCCTCAGGATGTTCTTGGGTATAGACCAGTGTGAGCGCTTTTTTATCGTGGCTGTGCTCGTAGTTGTAAACTCGTAATCCAGCTCTGTGCGCTACGGTGATCCAAACATTGGTGTTTTTCTTCATAGCATACTCCCTGTGTTTATTCCCTTACTCCAGAATACCATTAGTGCTAGTTTTTCAACCCATTATTTGAAGTCTACTAAAAAAATAGTAGACTCTACTAAAAGCTTAGTATAGATTTGGAATAACAATCGGAGAAAATCATGTCTACACTTCTCACTGAAGTTGAGTTAGAGCTTATGAACATTCTATGGCAGCTCGAAAAAGCAACTGTCAAAGAAGTCCTTTCCCAACTTCCCAAAGAACGAAACCTTGCGTATACAACAGTCGCAACCGTTATGAAAATTCTCGAACAAAAAGGTTTCCTCAAATGTCAAAAGGAATCTTTCGCCCATACCTTTTCTCCCGCTGTTTCTAAGAAAGAATACGAAGGAACCTGTCTAGACCACGTAGTCGAAAACGTCTTCGACGGTCAGCGTGTTGCTTTAGTACAAAGGCTGCTCGATGCAAAAACCCTACGCAAAGATGAAGTTCAAGCTATAGAAGCAGCACTCAAAAAACTAGCAGGGAGAAAACGCAAGTGAACTTTCTGATCGAAGGTTTTCTTAGTATTCACATGCTCCTCGCTCTCAGTTCTGTTTTTATCAATGGAACATGGCTGCTAAGAGAACCTTCGTTGAAATTAAATATTTGCAGAATTTTATTTCTAAGCTGTTTGCTAGCCCCTTTTTGTATGTGTCTTTTAAAAAAAATCGACGCAGCGCCTTTTGCAAATACTATGTCCTTCGATTCTCTTCCCGAATTAACAAATATGTCTATTTCAGCTAAACAAAACACTCTGCAAATTCCCGTAGAACACTATATCCCCCATTCTTTTGATTTTACTTACTTGCTAGTCTTTGTTTTTCTCGCAGGTATTGTGTTTCATATTTTCCGTTTTGTGAAAGATTTTGTAAAACTTCAAAAACTTCTTAAAAGCTCAATCCCTTATAAATCTTCAAACAAACTCTCTATTCAAATTACCGACCGTTGCCTTATCCCTTTCTCCGTACGTTTTTTAAATAAAGCTTATATTGTTTTGCCGGTGTCTTTGCTCACGTCTTCTACGCACAAAAATCTAGCTATTGCACATGAAGGACAGCATCATCGTCAGGGTGATTGTTGCTTTGCATATCTGATGGAATGTGTGCGTGTTGTATTTTGGGGAAATCCTGGAGTACAACGTTGGCACCGTCTTCTCAGTGAATTACAGGAACTAGCATGTGATGAAGCATTGGTAGGCCACCCAATGGTTTGTGCACATGATTACGGAAATTGTTTGTTCAAAGTTGCGCAGACCGTTTCTACATATTCCGAGTCACATCTTAGGGAATTTGCATGCACCGTAGGAATGGCTTGGAACAGTGAAAACAACGAAGGATCATTTTTAAAAAGGAGAATTTGTATGTTATCGCAATACCATTTGAATGTTTCTAAACAACCGCTATTTAAACTCGCACTCACATCTCTTGCTGTACTCGCACCTCTTTGCACGGCTTATGCAGCGAAGGGAGTTTTGCCCAATCCAAAACTCGATATATCCACGCTCGATTCTAAAATTCAGAAAATTGCCTCCGAAGAGATCACCAAAGCCGTTAAACTTTACAAAGCTAAATCCGGTGTCGTTGCCGTTGCAGATCCGAAAACGGGAAAAGTTATAGCTTTTGCTGAATACAACCCCGAAGCAGATTCGGAATCTTGGGCCTCTCGTATTTTTGCTCCTGCTTCTTTGGTCAAACCGTTTCTTGCAGCAGCAGCAATTGACGAATCTTTGGCAAGTGAAGCTAAAGTTTACGACTGTCGTGGACCTTACACCGTAGGAGGAGAAACGTTCTCAAACTATGATCCGAATTTCGCATTTGCTTCTCTCACCGATGCCGTTGCAAAGTCTGTGAACATTTGCATGATTAAACTTGCACAAGACGTCGGTTCTTCCACTCTTCGAGACAAGCTGGGAGAATTCGGTTTCGACATGAACAGTGCGTGGCATTCAGATCGAAGTGATGCCTTGCAACTTGCACACCTTGCGTTAGGTAGAAACATTCCTCTGACGATGGGAACCCTAAGCAAAGCGTACGCAATACTTGCAAACAAGGGGCGTTTGGGGTCTGCTGCTGTCATCAAAGAATCCACAGCAGAAGCGGTAACACGCATGATGGTTGAAGTGGTTGAAAGGGGCACGGGCAAACAGGCTGCGTTGAATGGAATACGTGTTGCAGGAAAAACGGGAACCAGTGGGAACGAACAGGGTTCGCTTGCATTTTTCGGAGGCTATGCGCCTGCAGAAGATCCCCGTTTCGTGAGTGTTGTGATTATTGAAGGTGGGATGGATTCCAAAGGTGAATACTCCGGTGGCGCACTTGCCTCTCCTGTGTTTAGTGCGGTTGCAGCTAGGAGTCTGTAAACAGAGTTGACAGTCTACTCTACTTCACTAAGGTTTTTCAAACATGCAACAACACAGTCGTTGGTGATATGTTCTGTCTTCTGGAACTTTTCGATGAGTTCAGGGATAAAAAATTTACTTAAACCCGCAGACATCGCATCAAAAAGGCATTCCACTGCTGTTTTAGAATATCTGGAAAAATACTTAGGACTGTGTTCGTGGATGTATTCAGGGGAACGTTCGTTTGCGAGAAAAATATTAATTGCACTTGCATGATGATTCATAGAAGTGGCGATGCAGTCTGTGTTCTGATTCATGATGCTATGCATCGCTGTTTGAAAATCATCCTGATTTGCAGTTTGGGCTTCTTCCAAACAAAGGTTGAGGCATGTGTCTCTTTCTTGATTGGCGTCACCGCTCAGAGGAACAGTGGTCTCAGCCATACCTTGGCAAAGAGTGCACAAAGCTTCGGATGCAAAAAGTGTAATGCTCAGGGAAAAGAGGAGTTTTGTTAACATTTTAATTCCTTAAATGAAGTTGTAGGACCGACTTTGTACGGACTTCACTTTTAAAATGCAAGAGCAGACAGTTGGCGGGAGATGTTCTTAGTCTTTTCTAATCTCTTTATTTTTAAAACTATCCTTTTGTTTTAAAGAGGACCTTCTATGAAAAAGACTTTTATCGCTATTTTACTTTCTGCAAGTTCATTCGCAGCTTTTTCCACTCCGATTGAAAGAAGACTAAGCTACTCCTGCAATGAAGAAGACGCATGGCCCGACGCAGGCAAAAGCGTGAGAATCTTCGAAACACCAAAAGGATTTCATGTAGACTATGTGTGGTTCGGAATGAGCGGTTCTATACATCTTATTGAACGCATTGCCTGCGAAGAAGTTCCCAACGCCCAACTCACTGCAACGCTTCAAGCTCTGTATGAATGCACAGGTGATAAATTCAAAATCGTTTTAAATGGAAGCACTGGTGCAGGCTCTCATGCCAGTGTAGGGAAAATTGAAGCAAACGGTACAGTTGTCAACGATGGACGGAGTTATCCCTGCTTGCCTTCTATGGACCATGATCTTTAATTGAATTGCATCTTGATAATTTTCTCAATCAGAATCGGATCGTCAAGAAGTTCCGCATGTTCATATTGCGAATGATAAAGCGTATACGGCACCCCCGCTGGTGGCAATGAACTTTTTTCGCAAACTCTTCCATCTCCTGCACTACGATCACTAAAATCCCATACATATTCTTTAATCAATCTTTTGAAATGCACTTTTTCAGGAGCAGTAAACTGATTTCCACTGACAACAAAAATAGGAGGATAGCTTATAGGACTGAATAGAATCCTATTTTTAAATTGCTTTGCTCGATCCAATGCCTTGCTTAGAAATTCCATCTTTTCTTTTTCCGGTTCTTCGCTGCTGAACAAACCTGCTTTATACATTTTCCAGTGTTCTGCATTGTAAAAATCAAAGTCCGCTTCTTTATTGTTTTCAAAAACAAGACCTTTGGAATTCAAAGCAAACAAAGTGTACACAGACGGAAAGGAGCCTAGTGTTTCCGGGTTAAGAATTTTGGAGTTCAATCCTGTGCGTGTTCCTAAAGTCATATCTTCCAAAAAAGAAATACCTCCTTTGAAAGGCACTCCTACAAAAACCACACTGTGAATCCATTCAGGATTGTCATTCATCATTGCAAAGGTAATCAAACCACCCATGCTGTGCGCAACAATTTGAATTTTATTTTGATGTTTTTTTTGAATGTCTTCTATGAAACTTTTGAACTGCGCAAGATTTTCCAAATTGTCTCTACGCCAATCATAAGCGAATTCATAGAAAGGCCGTTGAGAATTTCTCGCAGCTTCTAACCACACACCGTAAATATTTTTTTTGAACACACCTGGAATCAAGCTAATGGAATCCAAAATGTTTAGTGGCTTAAGCCCATCTTCGGATTGCTTGTCTTCGTTCCATAGGAGGGGAAGTTTGAGATGCGAATGGGACAGCCCCAGAACCTGACGGAGTTCCAACCATTCGATGTCTCCAGAGGGAGATACCAGACGAGATCCCTTGAATCCATGTATAAACACCAAAGGTACTTTTGTAGAATCCGAAGTCATAGCAAATGCTCCGATGGTCGAAATGCTCAGTATTAGAAATAGTACAGATTTTAACATGCGCACCCTTTCTTTAGGCTCTTGCAAAACTCCTAGCTACTATCTCATACTTCTCGGGTTGTGTGCGACGTATGTCTTCCAGAAAAAAATCATAGTCGCTTGCATTCATATGAGGGCTGAGAACTTCCAGCATCTGTATCATGTCTTCCGCACCCATAAGTTCATACGTTTTAGCATCGACACTTCCCAGTTCTTCGTCTGTGCAAAGTCTTTGCAATTCAGGCATAATCAGAGTTTCTTCGTCGTTCAGATGAATAAGCATCTCCGCATGAAAAGTTCTGTAAAGAAGGTAGAGTTCCTGTCCATGATCCATTCTAGTTTGCAGATCGTCTAAAGTTCGTATGAGATCGAATTGAAACTGTATCTGCGCAAGCAATGCCTCCTGCTCTCCGTGCTCACGTTCACAGGACTCGTGTATTCTCGAACCTTTAATTCGGAGAAGTTCGTGTATGCTTTTGTTTTCATGCTCTGCGTGGAAATGAAGCATAGATTTGAGATTTAAAAATTCTTGTTCAACGCTATCAACTTCATCCTTCTTTGTAAAATCACATCGCGCAATTTTTTGTTGAACTTCACCAAGTTGATGCAAAACATATTTGTGTTCCCTGTAAAATCGATAGCGTTGCATAAAAAGCTCCTTTAGATTAACCTTGCTTATATATAAATGACCATTTATAATCAAGTCTTTATATTCATGGGGTAAAATTGCCTAGAAATAAGGAAAAAACAGACCTGTCCATTTTAAATAAGGCTCTGAAAGTCATTATAAAAAAGGGGCCGACTGCATTCAGCTTGGAAGACATTAGCAAAGTTGTAGCCTTGTCTCCTGCTACGCTTTTGCAACGTTTTGGTTCTAAGAAAGGTTTGCTGAGTCGTGTTTTGGAATATTCGAATCAGAAAATGTTTAAAGAGTTGAACAAGCGTATTGAACGGACTCTGAGATCTGAAAAATCAAGTATAGAATCGATCATTGAACTTCTTCTTGATTTTGTGGGTGCGTTTTCGAAACCGGAGCAGGTTGCACAGGGTCTTGATATTTTCAAACTGGACATACTCGATGCGGATTTGAATAAAGTGAGTTGCGAGTATTTTCTTATTCGCAAGAAGTGTCTACTTGAACTTCTATCCCGTGCAAAAGAGAAAGGCGAGCTTGCAAAAGACTCTGATATTGAATCGCTTGCAGAGTGCTTAGAATGTGTCTGGCAGGGAACCATATTGCAGTGGGCTCTATTTAAAAAGGGGAAGTTGACGGAGCATTTGAGGAAAAATCTTGAGACCGTACTATTGCATTAAAGTTCTGAATAAAGAGTACGAGCTAGACTATCGAGATAGACTGAAATTTTGGTATCGGCATCGGATTCGAATCCAACGGTTTCCAAATCAAAATCACCTTTTTGAAGAAGCGCTCCTCTAAGAATAGCATCTTGGTAAGGAATATAAGGCTGGTTGGATATAGAAAGCAGACTTGCTTTTTTGGGAATCCATTGTTTTTCAAAAAGAAACTCTACGGTATCCGCAGTTGTAGGTCTTATAAGCTTTGCATTTTGAATTTTGCGAGGTGTATTTACAAATTCAAACGGAATCTCGGAAAATTGCTTAGGTAGAATTGCGTTAAAATAAATCATTTTTGCAAGGTCTGTTTCTGTTTGAGGTAGAGTTTTGAGCTTCAAGTGTTTGGGAAATTTTATATATTTATTGCGTTCCAAAAGAATCTGAGAAGACTCCATCACAGGATCTCGGGGGCGCTCTCCGACCAGGAAAAATATCTTTTTGAATCGTACTCCTTTTTTCCATTGCTGCACCAAAAAACCTAGACGTTTTTTCATTGTGGGAGCTAAGGCGCCCAATATCAAAGCATAATCATACTGCTTCTTTTGAACTTGAACAGCTTCTACAAAACCAAGCTTGCGAACGAGTTTTAGAATTTCAGTTCTTTTGTTGGGGGATTTTTCTTGAATTTCCCAACGTTCTTTTCCGTATTCTCTGAGCCAGTGTTTCTGTGTGATCTCTACTATTTTTTTCGGATCTTTTTCGCAAGGTAGATCGGTGGCCTGCAAGAGTTTGCACAGATCGGGGTGAGAGAAAAGAGCTTTGGAATTAGAGAAAGCATGAGTGCTAATAAAAAGAAAAAATGAAATATAGAAAAATCGAAATAGCTTCATAAGTTTATAACTCCTGAAGCTATACTAGCAGGTTTTTACTCGGGAGTGTATTTGCAAAATGCAACGAGCGTAAGAGACTGATCTTCAGCGGGTGTGTAGATATTCGCATCTATAACCGCTTTATTTGAGCTATTGCCCGTATGCGCTTTTGAAAAGGATACAACTTCACCTTTGGCATCTGTTTTGACAACGATTGCCACTAAATTCAGATCTTTGCCATCAAAGGTGTGAAAGGAAATGGAATGGGGATCATTAACTGTCTTAGGCATTTGCTTGGTGTCGAACTTCTGTTTCCAATCTTTAATATCTTTAACTTCAAAGTGACCATCGCGTGTCCCTTTTTTAATCTTCATGGAGACTGTTCCTTCCACGCTGTTGAAATTACCTTCGACTTGTTCTGAATATTCTACTTTGCAGGAAATTGTTCCATTTGTTGGAAACCCAGGAGGGATTTGAGGACTTCGTGCTTGCAAACTGAGTGAGGAGAATAGAACTGCACCTACAAATAGAATTCGACTGGGAACTGCATGTTTCATGGGGAGATCCTTTATTTATTTTGTATAGATGTGTTAACCGGTGAGTATAGGAACAAAGTTTTCGCAGTCAAGTATTTCAATAAACATAAATTAAAAAAATCGTTAACCAGCGAGCTAACTTTAAATTCCTGCCACACAAAAAACCATTGGTATAGCTTGTACTCACCTCTTCTAACTGCTAAACAAGCCCCAACCTTTGCCTCTAATTTATACAGAAGGATCTATGAATTCATCTTCGTTTCGAACAATAGTTTTACTCAGTAGCTTTGTGTGCCTTGACCTTCAAGCTAATGCGCCGTTTAAGCGTAGTGCAAATACTCCGACGGCATTGGAGCTCACGGAAGACGGTTTGATGGAGTTGAAGCAAGTTCGCGATGAGCTAAGAAGTGCAAAGGCAAGCATGCAGGAAAAATTAATACAGATGGATTCGATCACTCATGCCGGGTTCGTCGCACGTATTTTCAAAGCACATATGTTTCTCTATGGCCTACCTGGCGGCGCAAAGTCTCTGTTTGTAGATGAGATGCTGAAATTGGAAAAAAACAAAGCGTTTCAAATACAGCTTCATCAGATGGTAACGGAACAAGCCATGATCGGTGGTCAGAATTTTACAGCTGCGAAAGAAGGTGAATATCAAATCAACACGCGAGGCAGCATCGCAGATTTTGAAACTGCTTTGGTCGATGAAGTGGATAAAGGGAACCCCTCAGCACTTGCTGTTTTGCTCGGATTGTTGAACGAACGCAAAGTACGTGTAGGTAATAAAGTTTATCCTGCTTTGTTGGAAACCATGTATGCAACCAGCAATGCGAATCTTCCTGAATTTCTCCAGAGTTTTATAGATGGTGGTCAGCATTCCACTGCACCAGCTTTGCTCAATCGTTTTTTGATTAAAGTGCTCGTAACAAACTGGCTTCCTAAAGCAGATCAACGGTTGCTTGATAAGAAGCGTGAGCAAACACGTCTTAGAGAAATCGCATATTTGATTGAAGGAGAAGAAAATTCGCAAGAAGAGCAAGCTATAGAGAGTGTTCAATTGAACTGGACCAAGCTCCGGCATTTCGCTTTTGGTATGTTCCGTCTTTCTCAAACTGCTAAGGAATCGAGTCTTGATTTTGAAGAAGACTTGCGTCAACGGATTAACAAAGCAGCGAAATTATCTATGCAGACTCAACTTGAAAATCCTGGAGAAGAACCGTTTGCTTATTTTCCTTCCGCTGATTTTACCGAACGTTTACGCCAAAATATTCCAGAAGTTGTAATCATTTCTTCGTTTGTTTCTTTCCTTCTCAGTCCTTTGGCAGATGATGCTTCGATTGAAAATTTCAGATCTGGTGTTGAGCTAGGTCCAGATTCTCTCTGGCGTGTCTATTTGATTGCTACTACTGTGGGTTCCGGTTCTGTAAGCTTGAAACGAGATGAAAACGATGCAAGTGCTTACAAAATTCACTATTCCAACATTCTCGACAACGCTGTTAAAAACAAACGTGATGAATTGATGATCCGTCATTTTCTCAGTGAGCAACAGCGTTTTGCAGATTCCTACTCTCAGATGATTCAGACTGTGAAAATTACGCGCAGTCTTATTCGAAGTAACTTCCCGAGCTTAATGGGTTTGCTTGGCATTCAAGACGAGCTGTCTTTTGAGCAAAAACTAATTGCAGCACAGAAAAAGGAATCTTCTCAATGAGAATGATTCTTAAAAAATTCTTGATCTGTGTTTGCGTTAGCTCGTTTTTTTCTACAGCAACTTTAATGGGTGCAAGATCGCAAAATAACCCAACGGAAGCATCCTACTTGCAAGAGGTCTACTCTTGGTTCCAGCAAAGGCTACGAGCTTGGGGATGGTGGTCGCAAGGAAACATACAATCGAATGGAGAAGAACAGTGTTCAACTTGCGGACAAAATGAAGAAACGAAGAAGGATTCAGGGATTCCATCTCCTGACGGAAACAATGGTGAAGATCTCGACAGCAAAGATTCGGAAACCAGTGAATCGGATCAAGAGAACTCCGATCCTAGTGAATCAGGTGATTCGCAATTAGAAGATGCAGAAAACTTCGAAGAAGAGCTCCTAGAAGACTCGGATATAGTGGGTAAATTACCTAGTACAGGAGCAAATCCCTTTGTTCACAGACTGAGTGAAATTCTATTGCATCGTGCATTCGATCCCATGCTGAGCGAAAAACAACAAGCCGAAAGACTTGCTCAGCTTGAAAGTGTTTCTGCGTTCTCTGATGTAGACAGCGAGTTTTCAAATAAAATTAACGAAGCAAAAATGCTTCTCAACGGGAATCCATCTTTAGAATCTTGGCTTTTTGGACTCGGTGCAGGGGAATTGAATGATCTTAATACAGCATTCAAGGAACTCTCAGTGATTAGAAAAAAGTTGCGAGTTCATCTTAAGTTTGCGTTATCGCATTCTGAGGTTTCTGAACTTACAAAGTTGATTCAACATTTCGATACCCTTCTTGCACAAATGAAACTTCTTGAACATAGAAACGGGAAAGAACTTTCGAGAGTTAAAACGCTTTACGATCGTCTCCCACGACTGGGTCGCAACTATTTGAAAAACCGTTTTGCATTGGAAGAGCCCGGTGACAACGATGCGAGTTCCAACATTGCGGAGAAGCTTGAATCCGGAGAATTAGAAGACTTATGGCGCGTTGCAGCTTTTGCAGAGCATTCTCATTTCAAATTATCCCCCTTTCATCCCTCTCCTGGTTTTAGTGAAAGCAGAGCTTGGTATAGACATAATAAAGGTAGCGTCGGTTCAGATCTTCTACCTCTCAGTCGACTGAGTGAATTGCCTAAATCTCTTCTGGGTCAACCGGGATTAGGTTTAGAAGCGAACATTGAAAAAGGTACGGTTTTTGCGTTAACGAAACGACAACGAACGCATCACGAAAAACCGGGAAGCAAGGCACCGCAGAAGCAGCAGGTTACAATCGTTGGTTTCGATGTTTCAGGTAGCATGAGAGGTCTAAGAACAGAATTTCAAGCTGCCTTGATCACTGCTTTTGTAATCGATGCGATGAGTGATCTGAAATTGTCAGGAGACCCTTTTCATAAATTGATTCTTGTACCCTTCGATAGCCAACTCTATACAGCTCATTGGGTAAAATCTGTAAGTGACGCCGTGAATTTACTAGGCGACTACTCCACAATACTTCAGTGTAGACATGGGGGAACCAATATCGAAGCTTTTCTCGAATACGCATTGGACTTGATAGGAAGCAAGGAAAAACAAGAGGGTCTCGATTTTCAGTATGCGAACATTATGCTTTTTACAGATGGCGAAGATGAAGTTGATTTTGCAAGAATGAAAGATTTGAGAACTCAAATAGGACGAGGTTCTTACATTCAAACTATCTTCGTAGCAGTCGGTGCTCAGAATAATGATCTGAAGACCTTTGCAGAAAGCTCTTCTTCCACAGAATTGGGCCAGTCCTTTTACAGAGAGTTTTCAGACAATGAAATAAAATTCATGTGGGACGAATCTTCTCTTGAAGCTCATGATCGCACTGCTTTCTTTACAACATCCGATAGTAGGGATCTTTCGCAACTTGGTAAAGATACGTGGAATGAAGTGAAAACAGATATTTTCTCTCTACAAAGCGTTTTGAATAGACCTCTTGCTTCTTCATTTTTCCAAAAAGTTCTTTCGCTGAAATCCAAATCAAAGGGGAAAAACGCGAAACTTGAACTTTGGTTGAAGGAAGCACGAAATATGCTTCTTCAGATCGATAAACCCCTCGATTTGAATGCAGATGATCGTGAATTTATTGCAGGTGATCTGCTTAAAAGCTTCCGATTAAGATCGGGAACAAAATTAACGAAATTAAGTAAAAATGAGTTGAAGTTAATACAAGAGATAACCACTCAATTGACAACGAGAACACTATGAAACTGAACTCTATTGTATTTGCATTTCTTTTATTTACGCAATCGGCAAGCGTAGCTCTAGCAGCTTCTACCTCTTTAGAAGAATGCAAAGTAGGATTGGAAAGCGAAGATGCGAAAACCCTTTTTAAATATGCGGAATTCCTAGTTAGGAAAGGTGTTTTGAAACCCGAAGAATTTTTAAAATTTTCGAAGGATTTAAAATCAAAAGTCATCGTAAATCCAGTACAGATTAATGACGCAGCAAGCTATCTGCATTACGAGCAATTTTCTCAACTTCTAAATAGTCTTGGTACTTGTGCTTTAGATGAACTCAAAACATCGCTTGAAAGAGTAGAATGGAAATACAAATCCATTGCGAATAAACCAGCGACCGAACCGGTTAAACAAGCAGAATCTAGGCCCGATCGCTACCCTCTGATTACGAATGCAGGGTTTGTGAATATAACAGGGTTTGCACATGAATTCGAAATACAAACAACACCCGTCACACAGAAGCAATATAAAAGTGTTGTAGAAAAATCATTTTGGGACGACGGAGATAACAATGCTGCGTACGGAATGTCAATAAAGGAAATTCTACAGTTCTGTGATAAACTTAACCGAGATTCGGATGAATATTTTTACAGATTGCCTACTTATGATGAGTGGGAATTTGTTGCAAATTCGCAGAAAGGTGAAGAGGGTTACTATTTTGCAACAACTAAGAATATTCTTGATTACGCTTGGGTTGATGAAAATTCCAGGCTTAGCATGCCCGACGTTAAACAGAAGCGAGGCATTGAGGTCAATGGAAAATATATTTTCGATTTGCTCGGTAACGTTTTTGAATGGTTGAATGCAAACGATATGTCGAGTGGATACTACTATGCGGGGGGATCTTTTAAGAAAGTTGCAGGACCGAGGAGTTTCAAACCACAAAAAGCAACAGCCGGAGAGGAAGATGGAGTAAGGGATATTGGTTTCCGCCTGGTGAGAGTGAAAATACGAGACCCTCAGTTATGGACTTTAAAAAGTGATGAAGGGTTGTTTCTGAGAATACTCCGTATGATTCGATCTCAATTCTCTTCCTATGATGAGCTTACAAAAAAACAAAGCCCTTCCTTTAATCTTATACTAACTGTATTGGGTCTTGAAGAGTCACACATTATTAATGAACAGCATAAAATACACTTCCTCTGTCAGCTCATGGAAGGGAAAAAACCTAGTTTTTCTAATAACCCTTATTTGGAACACTATTTGAGTCCTATTTATGACCTTGTGATTGAAGATCCGAATTTCAACGCAAGTCATGTTCAAAAGTACCTTGGATTTTCCGAGGATTTAGATAGTCTATTTCTTTTTAAATCATTCGAAGCTCTTCCCTTCGAAGTTGCATTCACTCCGGTTACGCAGCAGCAATGGGTCGCAATTATGCATAACAATCCTTCTTATTTTAGAGACTACGAGCGACATAAATACGTGACGGAAGACAACAAAACCATTGTATTTGGTAAAAACTTTCCCGTTGAAACGATCAGTGCGAAGGAGATTCAGGAATTTCTAAGGCGTCTGAATAGACTCGATATGTTTCATTTGTATAGACTTCCTACAGATGCAGAATGGAAAAAAATTGCAAAGGAATTGGGATACAAAGGCCCTGGAACGGACCTAGGTTTATTTAGTAAAAGACGCACTGCTAGTGTAGAACCTTTTCGCTATTTTGATCCCCTTGCACACTTGTTCGGGAATGTGTGGGAGATCGTGAGCAAAGGTTCCGTTTATGCCATCATGGGGGGAGGTTTTCGAAATGAGGGTACTGGCAACGTACAAGATTTCGGATCGCATTATGAACACTCCTGGGATGGAACACCCGACCTAGACAAGGGCTTTCGTATTATTCGAGAAAAACGCCCTAGCTGTCAGCCTCGTTAACGTTTCAGAACTTTTCAAATTCTTAAATTCCTAAGCGTATAGGTACTCAAATTGTCATCCCCAAGGAGGCTTTAGGCCGAGTGCCCGGGGATCTTTTCTTTAAGAAGGAAAACTTTATGCGTCTTAGGAATTTTTTTGCTTTGGGTTGGTGTGTCAGTTCTCTCGCATTTGCAGGTGAGTTGAGTATTGAGGGTCATGGTGCTATAGGAAGCAAGCCCCAATACATGAAAGTAAGGGTCGACGTTAAAGCAGAGTGTTTTAAAAGCAGCAAAGAAGTTGTCGAGATCAATAAAAAAGTTGCTAGTGAAATCAAAACAGTTCTGGAAAGTTTCCGGGATAAGGATGATGACTCTCGCGACCAACTGATTGTCCTTCCCGGGCAAACAACGCGAGGTACTTTGAAAGAATGGTCTAACGATCAGAATAAAGAAATCGTTCTATGCAAGAATGGTTGGCATTCAAATAGCTCGATGATTTTGAATGTTGCAGATTTTTCGGTTTGGACGGATTTGCAAGCTCAGATTTTCGAAATTGTCGATCGTTATGAGCATTCCCGAGAAGAAAATAAAGGCTTTATCAAAGTTACTTTGGAACAACCGAGTCCTGAATTGTATCCCGAAACAAGTCATAGCGTGCCTGCTCAAGCGGATGCTCTTGCATTAGCCGATGCAGAAAGCAAATTCCAACTTGTGGTAAAACAGTGTGGGTTTGTTCATGCTGCAAAAGTTAAACTGAGTTCGACGCTTCCTAATGCTGCCAGTCCACGCGCAGGTAAATCCCGTGGTAATGAGCCAAGTCCCGTACTCAATCCTGAATTCGATCTGATATGGACTTATGCGACGTGGTTGGTGACATGGAACTTCGTTGACGCAGGTATTTGTAAAACTTCAGAAATCTAAATTCTTAGTCACTAAGAGTTACTTTGCATGAATATTGCAGTATCTTGTGTTCATACGCACTTCACATACAACCACTAAGTCTTCTTCTACAAACGACTTCATGCTTAGCAAGGGGTCTACTCCCTGATCCTGCATAAATTTCGGTTCTATATTCAGAATTTCATAGAGCTCAAAAGCTGTCTGCCCATTTATTTCTATAGAATCTTCTCCCTTGTTGGGATGTGCATTCTCATTGACTTCAAAACGACAGTCATCAGTTAGTAAACGTTTTTTACAGATAATATTGAAATTGCCATTGCTCGTCTGAAAGAATTTGTAAGAAATCATGGGATTAAATCCCGAATGGCTAGTCACTTTAATCCGTGTTTCTTTAACGTTCATAGAATCGTAAAATTTCTTAGCTGCGCTTCCTGCAATGTCTACATGAGAGGTATTTGCAAAAGAACTTAGAGAAAAGGAAGCTAATAGGAGTGCCATTCCTAGCTTTTTCATGAGTATTCCTTGTTTTGATGTTGGAATCTTATTTAAGTCTAAAACCTCTCACAAAACAATTCCGTCGAAATTACATGTGAAATTAAAGCGTATTGATTGATTATCTTTTTACACTTAAATCTTGAATTAATAATAAACAATCAAATTTAGGGTAAAAAGGTAAAATTATGAAAAAATTAGTTTTAGGTTTTGCAGCATTAGGTTTTTCTTTAACTTCATTCTACGCATCTGCAGGAACTGAGTGTGGTCAAGGCCAATCACAGCAATCACAACAGTCTTCATGCTCTCGATCACAATCCCAATCTTCATGCTCACAATCACAAGCAGCATGTGATGCGCCAAGTCAGCAATCGCAATCTTCCTGTTCTCAGTCACAATCGCAATCACAATCACAGTCTTCTTGTTCTCAGTCACAACAGACTGCATGTGATACACCAAGTCAACAATCACAGTCTTCTTGTTCACAGTCACAGCAAACTGCATGTGATACACCAAGTCAACAATCACAGTCTTCTCGTTCACAGTCACAGCAAACACCTTGTGATGAGCCTGTAGCACCAACGTGTCAACAGACATGGCAACAGCAGAGTGCTCCTTGTCAACAAGCCTACAGTGAGCCTACTTGTGGTAGCAGTGATTCCATCATTGAGCACACCTATCACACACGACACTTCGCTCGCAAGTTGTCTAAAAAAGCACATAATCTGGGAAAAAGAGGCCATCACAACCATTCCGCGTACCGTCATCTGAGTGGTTTCGCTTATGATTCCCTGGTAAATGCTGCAATGAGTCTCGAAACGTCAGCAGCTGCTCTTGAAAAAGCACTGTACTACAACAATCCAAGAAGCATGATTCTAGAACTGATGGACAGAGTAACATGCGATTACAACAAAGTTATGGAGATTGATTCAACCGATTCAAATCGCATTGAAGCTGTCTACGTACGTCTTCTTGCACACGTAAATTCTCTCTAAAATCTTCTAACATCCAAGCGAGTAATTTGGGTTCACTCGACTGAACCCAAATTACTTTTTTTTGTAAATCCTTCTTCATTTTTAAAAACATCATTCTTTCTTCTTAGAATTCTTTCATCATAAATATGTCTTAATAAAAAAAAATCAAAACATTAAAAAAAAAGGTTTCTTATGAAACGAATCGCAGCACTCGTGTTTTCTGTGTGTTTCAGTTCCACTAGCTTTGCAAATAGAAGCTTTAACGATTACTTCGACGACTACTACAAACGAGGGCTTGTACCCTCTCACGAAACCGCACGCTATGCGCTAAAGAATCGATATGTGTTCATAGCAGGTTTTTTAAATGAATATGTCGAAAACTATTGGGGAGATGTCATAGAGTCCCTTCAAAAACTCGCTGTCGCACATGAACAGATTACACTTATACGTCCTAGTTCTCAAAAATCTGCGGAAAAAAACAGTAAGCTGCTCCAAGCAGAGCTTGAAAAAATACCACAGGATCTTCCTCTCGTCATTGTTGCACACAGCAAAGGGGCCCTCGAACTGATGAATTTTGCATGGAGCAACCCGGAATTTATAGACAAACGCGTAAGCGGTCTTTTTTTCGTACAAGCACCGTTCGACGGAAGTCCTATTGGAGACATTTTTATTTCTGGTAAGTTGAAAGCAGATTCTAGTCTCTCGTGGTTTTCGAAAATAGCTTTGGAAGCTCAATTTTTAACGGAAGGTCTATTTTTAAAGTCCTATCACAAAGCTTTGCTAGATCTCACAAACGATTTTGCAAAAAGATGGCAAGTCGCTCTGCAATTTAAAACCTCCGCAATTCATGAAAAGATCAAAGACCGTTTCTATACAATTACAAGTTCCGAGAGTCTTGAAAATCTATTCTTCGATATAGGTACCTCCGCAAATTATATGAATAGAAAGTTTAGTCCTAACGATGGTGTAGTGCCTCTGTCCTCTCAAACTCTTGACATTCTTAGAGACAATATTGCTTATTTGGTTGCGGATCATTCGGATTTCGTAATGTCTAGTCATAAACCTAAAACCTTCCGCACGGCATTTGGATGGGCCATTGTCAGCTTGTTGGAAGCACGCAATAGGAACTCTGAAAACTTATGAGTTTTTAAAAACAAATGGGGAAAACAAAAGTAGCAGAATAGGAAGGCATGTGAAACACACGACAATAAAAGCACCGGAAGGAAAATCAAAAACGTAACTCAATCCCATTCCTATGACGCTTACTATAATTCCTAAGAACCATCCGAAAATTAAACGCGCCTTGATCGTTTTAAAAAACAATGTGCTGATCATTGAGGGAACTATCAAATAAGCAAAGACTTGAAGCACTCCTGCAATGCGCACCGAAGACGTGATCACAACACCAAACATTGCATAGAATAGAAAATCCCACCGCCCTTGATGAGTTCCCGAAGAGAAAGAAGCATGTATAAGTTGCTTGCGGAAAATATAATGCACCAGACCTACTCCCGTATAAATCAGAGCTGTCTTTGCAAGATCAGGCCACATAACCCAGAGTATATTGCCTACGAGAAGTTCCTTAATGTGCTCAGCACCGTGAGCAAGATGATCGACGACAAGAATCACAGCAGCAGATCCAAATGCATAGACGACTCCTATGACCGCTTCTTGTGAAAAATACTTTTCATTCCTACGGGCCAATGCAAACAATCCGGCTGCAAGAAGAGTGGACGCAAGAGATATCAAATACGCTATACCACTGTCATGTTCCAAACCAAAAAGCAAAGCAAGTGTAGAACCAAATGCCGCAACCTGAGCCAAACTTAAATCTACGAAAATCACTCCTCTCGCAAGCACATGCAAACCTAAATAGCAGTGAATTCCTGCAAGTATGAAGCACATTAAAGTGGGAGCAATGAGAAACTCTATAGCATTCATCATGTGCCGCGTCCCTCGATCACAAGAACTAAGTTTTCAAAAAGATCATCAATCTTATTTACTTTGTCACTTCCTCCTACAGAAACAGGAACGGAAGCGATACGCATGCCAGGAACATCCGAAGCCACACGTTGTGCAGCATCCATAGAAAAGAAGTTCTCCACCATAATCAGCGGAACTTTTTCGCGTTTTGCAAGCGTAATGACTTCCAAAGTATGGCTAGGTGTAGGTGGAATGCCAGGAAGAGGTTCCAAAAATGCTACGTTCTGTAAATTAAAACGATCGAAAAAATATGTGAGTGTTTTGTGAAATGTGATCACTTTGCGAATGGTTGTTTTTTCAATACGAGCTTTCCAATCTTCTGTTTTTTTAAGCAAACGGTTTTGCAATTGCTGTGCGTTCTTTAAATAGTCGTTTGCATGTGCGTTGTCTAATTCGCCTAAACGTTTTGCAATAAGCACTGCCATATCTCCATCACGTATAGGATCAAGCGTGATATGAGGATTGCCATCAGGATGAATATCACCTTGTGCTCGGCTTAGCGTTCCCGAAGCCTTTTCAAGGGGATTTAAGAACGGTCCTACTTCGAGATAACCGTTTGTTGCTAGATTTACTTTAGGATTTCGGGAACCTTGAATAATACTTGGCAACCAACCTATTTCCAAACTCAGTCCTATAGCAATGACAAGATCGGCATCTCTTGTTTTTACCATGTAAGAAGGTTTGGGTTCAATATAGTGAGGATCTTGTGTTCCTTTTGCAATGGATTCAACTTCCACAAAAGAACTTCCCACTTCTTTTGTTATTGCTGCAAGATCAGCTGTAGACGTGATAATTTTTAAAGTCCCTGCTTGAGCATAAGCTGTTACGAAAGCAAACAAACATGCGAATAGAAGTTTCATATTTTTCTCCTAATAAGAGTGTGCGGGATGTGCGCCGATGCTGTAATTCCCTTGCAAAGAAACCGTATGACGCACGAGATCATCTGTATCTATGGTCTGATCGTATTCCAGTCGCAGTGCTGAAAATTCGGAGGGAAAAAATGCAAGCAACGCACTGACTTTGAGAAGTCTGTCGCTACTAAAACGATCTCTTGCGAGTTCCTGACGGGCTTGAACCCACCAGCGTTCTGCGAATTGATACTGTCCGTAGAGAGAATATCCCGACAAACTGGGTTCGTCCGGTCGTCCCCGTATATCACCTTGGAGAAATTCCGTACCTACGATGAGTGCTCTGTATTTTCCTCCTACAAGAGGTCTCCACTTCAATGTGAGATCTACTCCTTGAACCGTTGTTTTATTGTTGTATTGATTGCGCCCGTAAGCTCCCGAAATACCAAAATCCAAAGTTGTTTCCTCGCTAAGGTCGAAGAGATTACGCACTCTTCCCACCCACGCAATGGGGTTCGAATCCTTGCTTGCAAACAGAGACGTGTTCTGACCTTGTAGTGCTTGAACGATGACTTCGGAATACCAAGGAAGAGGCATAAACGTTGAAGCAGAAACACCCACTTCAGTTAATCCATCATCTCCGAGTAGCATTTGATTGATAAGAGGGGCATCGATAAAGGGAAAAGCATGAGTGTGCAAAACATTGTGACGTCCAAGTGCTGCATGAAAACGTCCTGCTTTGAGTGTAGTATAAGGAATGCGTGTGGATTCTGCATAAACTTCCTCGGGTTCAATTTCATAAACGCCTTTTTTGCCCGGATGGATGGAGAGCAGTGCATTTGCTTTAGAATAAGGGTCTACATCTGCGATGAACTGCAATTCCACTTCTTGAAGCGAGAACCCGTTGTCTGTAATGGGCAATTCGAAACCGCTTTGTTGTTTGCTTCTTCTGTAGAGAGTGAGTGCGTTTACGCTTGTTTGAGGGTTCAGGAGAGAATTGCTGCTAGGAGCGGACTGGTTTTGAGAGAATGCAAAATCGGGATTTAGAAATAGGAACCATGAAAACACTGCAAGTTGTTTTTTCATACGGCCTCATTTCAATAATTGTTCACTCTAGTATGAAGCGGTATGTATTTGCACGCAAGTTTACTTTTTAACTCCCACACCGGCAAGTCTTGCAACGAAAGCTGTAGATACTTGAGAAATTTTCAAAAAATACTCTTGGTCAATGTGCGCAAAGGTGTCATTTCCATTGTCGTCGAAATGCGTATTCAAATCAGGATTGTGTTCAACGTAAGTAAAAGTGGGCACTCCTATTTCCCAAAAAACATAAGCATCACTATCATCAATAGTACAACTGCGTTCCACTTCCAGTGCGCTATATTGACTTACGAATTTTGTAAACATATCTCCGAAACCTTGGGAATCGAAATTATTGTCATCATCGGAACAGCTAAACACATCCAAAGTATCTTGCGTTGTAGAATCCTGACAGGCATCATGCAGCAAACAATCCCAACCTGTTTGGTCCATTCCAATAGAAGCTATGATTTTGAAATGTTCCTTCTTTGCTAAATTATCAATATACTGTGCATAAACACGTGCGCCTTCTAGGTCTGGGTTGCTTTCTTCTTCATAGTCTGTTGCAACGAAACGAACGGTGTATTGCAAACTATCTTTGTAAATGGAAAGTACACGTGCGGTTTCGAGCATGGTTGACATTCCTGACATATCGTCATCAGCAGCAGGATTCGAGGTTTCATCACCTGTTGGACCCATGCTGTCGTAATGAGAAATGACAATAATGGTATCTTTGCTCTTCCCTTCAAGCACAGCTTCCATGTTGTGTCCCTGTGTTTCTCCAATTCGAAATGCAGTCTTGTAAGGAAGTACAGAAGTCGGGATGTTCAGTGAAGCAAAATACTGAAGCCAGTATGCTCTATAGTTTGCTTTAGCTTCGGGCGTGTAACGTTGGTCAATAACATATTGGGAACCGTTGACTGTAACGGTCGAGACTCCGCTCATGTCTTGAAGCAATTGTATTAAATTATCGTCGTCAACATCGGTTAAAGACATGCTTCCATTAGGCGCTGCTAAAGAAGGTGTTCCGGTTTCTTGAACCCCACCATTGTGATCTTTTTGACCCTCGCATCTAAGAACTAAGAGGATCGAAACTACTAAAACCGTTGTATTAAAAATTGAAAATTTATTTTTTACCATACCTCTCCCATTCGTTTTTGTTCGGAAGAAGTGAGAGAGACTTTAGTTTTTATCGTTTACTATAGAGACTTGAAATATTGGAATTTCCCTATAGAAAAAAGGGGTTAGCTTGGTCTTTCGAGTATTTTTGATTGCTTTGCTTTGTATTTCAATATCTTGTCGCAAACGTAGCAGTATGAGTGCGGACAAAAATGGAATCGTTAAATAAAGTTTCAAAAGGAGTTTTTAATGAAACTTATTTCAAGTTTAATCTTCATTGGCTTTGTAAGCCTGAGTTGCGGAAAATCAAACTCAGGAGGATCGTCAGGTGGTGGAAAAACCTACTCGTTCAAAGCTGTGAATTCCACACACCTCGCTCAGTCATTTGCAGCAAACACACCTACGGGTTTCAAGAGTAGCACGTCTCTGCAACTCTTAGATGCCTGTGCAACACAATACGGATCGGGTTCAGCACAAGCAACAGCTTGCTCAACCATGGCAGATATTCAAAGTCGCTTTTTTTCAGGATCAGGACCCACAGATATCAAAACACGACTCTCTTCTTTGGATACCACTTTAAATTCCGCAATTGAAAATGTTTCGACATCCTATGTTCCCTGTCTTGATTCCACACGAACAAGTGCAGCAAGCTATACAATTTCGGAAACCGGTGTTGGGAATGCTACTGTGACTTTCCCCGCTTTTGCACTAACGACTGTTCCACTCAAATCGAGTTTTCTGAACAGCTTTTCTATCGATACAGGAGATACGCTGAAATTGAGTTGTTTCGACGGTAGTAACGGAAGCGCTTCAACCGGAGTGGGAAATGCTTATGGTTTCGATAGCAGTACAGGAACTTGGTATCTTTATGATTTATCTTCCAACCACATAGGAATGTTTGGGTCCTCCGATCAGAATGACAACATCAACATGTGGTTCAGCATCGGAGATACCAGTTACGCAACAGATCAAGGTCAAGATGCGGATGAGAAATCAAAAGGAAGTTCAATCTACGGAGGTAGCACCGGTATCGTTCAAATTATTTCCAAACCTTCTTTAGGCCTCGTAGGTCTTACTCAAGTAGGGGTTGGTATCGGCCCGGGATGTGGTGCGCAATTGCTCATGAATAGTTCTACTTTGTACTTTGTAGGTAATGTGAACGGCTATGGTCAGTGTTTTAGTTCCGATTTTGCAGTTACGAGTTCAGCTATTCACGATCCTAATTTGGATTCTGTTGCAGTGTGTATGAGTGTCAGTGGTTCTACAGTGACTCCTACAGCAGATCTGAGTGCATGTGTTGCGTCAGGACTTATTTCACTCGATGATAGTGGAAATGTTGTAAGTCCGTTTTCGAACGCAGGGTTGAAAAGCCTTACTGCGCTTTCCGGTGTGAGCAGTGCCATAACTGTTCGTGCTTGGATGGGAAGTTTTTTCATGTCAGGAACCGACTTCACTAAGATGCCACCGATGGGAGGTGTCACCCTTCAACCTTCCGATACATTAAATGTAAGTGGATATTCTGCCTCCTCGTTTGCAATGAACAGAACCACAACAGCAGCAAATCAAAATACCACAGTTACAGCTTTGTGCAGTGCTACAGGTTCCTCCACACAAACAACAATGAATGAATCCTTCCAACTTCTCGTCTCTGATATTGTTTCTGCAGAGCAGGCGCAGAATTCCAAAATTACAACGGCTACTGTTGTTTCGAACATCAATGCTGCTTTGGCAAATACAGGAACAGCTGCTGCAACGATTTCTGTACCAGTAACGGGTATACGAGGAACCAGTTTCTATGGAACTTTCTCAGGAACAGCAACGGCAACACTGGATTCTACAACACTCGGAACAGGAACTTTAACGATGCCTGCTAAAGACAACACAATGAGCAGTACAGCAAGTATTAACTTTCCGGCTAAATCAACCGTAACGAGCAGTTCAAAATTCACAGTAACAGTGACGGGAACATTAACGTTAACATGTAATAACACAAATAACATTTCACGAACAGTTTCAGCAAAAGCAGCTGTGCCGACTATTGTTTTCTTTAATAAAAACAAGAAATAGTCTATCGAATTTCGCTCTCTAATCTCCAGCAATTTGCTATAATGAGCCAACATTAATCGAAAACTTTGAAAGCTTTTGCTGGAGGTCTATATGGAACCTTTAACTTCCTCATCTTCTGTAGCTTGGCATTTCGTAGTGAAAACTAAAGATATCCCTCCTGGAACCATTCACTCAGCGCACTGCTTCGGTAAAGATCTTGTGGTGTTTCAAGGAGAAAGTGGAGGATTTCATGTTGCAGATGCACACTGTCCTCATTTAGGAGCGCATTTAGGAATCGGAGGTAAAATAGTTAACGATACTATTCGCTGTCCCTTCCATGGATGGAGATATGATTTGCAAGGACAGTGCGTGGATGTTCCGTACTGCGATTTGATTCCCAAAAACGCGAAACTTCATATGTATCCCACTCGCGAAGAAGGTGATTCTTTATTTGCTTACTATCCCGAGAGCAGCGAAAGAGAACCCGCAAGTGATTCACGTTATCCTTTTACAGCTTTTCCCAAAGGTTGGTTTTACACGGGAGTAAAAAAACAAGATCTTGCAAACGGAAAAGAAAAAACATGTCGTGTGTTTGGCAATTCCATCGTGATTTCAGAAAAAAATCTTGCTAAAGGATTCAGCGAAATTCCCGAGAAAACTCCTATCGCAAGCTACCATGATTTGATTTTCGCCTACCATGGAGGAATGCAGACTATGTTTGCTATGGAAGATATTCCTCTGATTCCCGAATTTTCAAATGCAAAGGAATGGCTCTCTCCTTTCGAACTCGCATTCGAAGCACGCACTCATATTCAAGAAATAGTGGAAAATGCGTTGGATCTAGCACATTTTAGTCGTGTGCATAAGTACATTGGTGAACCAGAGTTGAAAGAGTTCAATATACATGACCTTGGTTTCACGGTGAGTATACGCGCACAACGCAAGATGTTTGGAATTCTCGAAGCAGCTCTCACGACAATCACCTATTATGGTATGGGCATTGTGCATACCACTGTAGAAACAGAATCCGTAAAGGTTAAAGTTCTACTCACGAACACACCTGTGGATAAAGAACATACGAAATTTCACTACTGGGTCGCTATTCGTAAAAGTGGTTTTCTGCGCAATATTATCAATCGCATAGTTCTCCCCATGGTAGTGAAAGACGACTTTGCGGGAGACATTCCCATTTGGGAGAACAAACTCTATTTTCCTGCACCTAAACTGTGCAAAGCAGAAACGGATATTTTGCGCATTCGAAAATGGGCGAGTCAGTTCTACTAAGAATCACTCGAATTACAAGCGGGATATTTGTTTTTAAACGGTGTTAAATTTATATTGTAGTACTGCGGTTTTGCAACAAATCCATCGTTGCCTGCGGAAATATCAAAACTATCCATACCAACGTGTTGACAATTTGTGCCACTCGCATCTGTACAGATAGAATAGAGATCATGATTAGCACCTAGATAGTTCCCTGCTCCTTCCTGATCGATGAACATAGTTCCGGTACCGTTAAAACAGATTACGAGACTGCCTACATATTTGTTTTCTAATTTGAGGAAACGCCCATCGTCGAGTTTATCGGAAATTCCAGTGATGTATGCACAATGCACTATATCTTGTGGACATTGCGCAATTCCAGCATGAAGTGATGAAAAAGAAAACGACAAGACGGATCCCAAAGCAACTTTTTTCAAATTCAAATTTCTCATGGAAAGTTTCCTTAGTTTGTGAAACAGTTTTAGCTAGCAGAAATAAACAAAATTAGAAAGAGATAGTCTTGAAAAAACTAATGAGCGCTATTTTACTAGGTGTTTGTTCTCTTATGTTTTCTTATCAAGTGTTGGCGAATTCATTAGGAGGTCCTCCTGATGTTTCCGAATATTCCGGTTCGGGAATCTGGAAAACAATCAAAGGAGGGTCGGGAGAATACACAACCTTCACAAGAATGGAACGATTCGGCAACGCGCTCTCTATAAGCGACACAGTCACAGCAAACGGAGTTACTTTTAAGTTAACAACTCTTATTGTTGAAACAGACGATACTTTTCTAGATGTTTACGACGAAGGTGTACATGTTGGATCAGGGTATCGTTTCCAAGATTCAAAGAATAAAATGTCAAGGTACCACACTGAGAGTGATATGAATGGATGGCATTATGAATCGACGATGAATCTTTCTGCTTCCCGAATACAAAGAATAGGTTCAAAAACAAAGCTCTCTACAGGTGAGAAAATTATTTGGAAGGATAATCTTGCACAAGGATATCGAAGTTATCCACAATGTCACCCTGTATGGTTTTGAATTCCGCTTTTGCTAAATTTGGATTTCCATTTACGTTGAAAGTTATAAACAAAGCTCCGTACGTGAATTCGAAATGCTCATTATTCATAGCAGTATGGGGTTCCTTGCAAGTGTCAAATTTAAGCACTCCATTGCGCATTTGAAATTTGTCGGAATACAAGCTCGCCCACCAGGTATCATGGTTGTGTTTGCAGTTGAAAGGATAGAGTTCGTTTCCACCGAGTCCACTTACAACCACAAAAGTATTTCCGGGTTTCAATTCCATAATTTCAGGATTGCCATGGGCTCCATAATTCTCTGCTCTGTTTCCTAACTTGTTCAGGTTCTTCGTGCGTGCATAAGTGTGTTCATGTCCTGTCATAATCATCGCACCATGCTTTTGGCAGATTTGATAAGCTTGCCACCCCACTTCATCTGGTTTGAAACCTGTCTGCATATCTTCCTGGTTTTTATGCCATGCGCAAATGCGGAAAGGAGTGCGTGTTGGAGTGCTAAGAGTTTGTTCAAGGTATTCTTCATGACCCTCACCGTAAGATCCCACGCCCGAAAGTATAAAGAGTATTCCACGGAAGGTGCAGTAAGACTTTATTCCGGGTTCACCATGACAGACGATTTCAGGATTGTCCGCAATTCGTTTTTTCAAAAGGCTAGCATAGTTAACGTCATTTTCCTGAAACCAGTGTGGTACATCATGATTACCAATGAGAAAGAGATAAGGAAACGTTTCTCCGAGTACATCATTAATTCTCTGATTCCAATTTTTGGGCGAATCCGAATCACCTTCATGATAAGCCAAATCTCCAGAATGAAGAACGAGATCTACGTTTTCCTCTTTAATGAGCTTGAGCACTTTTTTGAAATGACCTTTGTAACCAGAATCACCTATGAAAGCAACTTTCACGGGTTTTGCTGTTGCAGGCTGTTCGTTTGCAAAGCAGAGATTAGCAAAGCTGAATAAAGTGAGGAGTGTAGAGCCGACCAAGTTCATAGAATCTCCTTAGTACAAAAATTGCTGGTAAATATCGCTTTTATATTAGGAACATACAACTTGTTTTTTGGGCGATCTTACAAGAAGGCTTTTTAAATTCTAAAATAGAATCACCACCTAACTAGAAATGGAAAACCCATAGGAGACTTATGAAAATCTTGAAACTTGCGACCTTATTCTTTTTTCTAACTTCTATTCCTACTGCTTTTGCAGAACACGATGCTCCTCCTTTGCATAAAGATGAAAGCCACCTCGTTTGCTATCTTGTCGAAAATCAACACATTAAAAAGGATTGGGGAAAAACAACGGATCAGTTCATCGTTCTTCATGGCACGTGGAAAAATCAATCTACAAGCAACAACTATTTTTTAGTAAATTCTCATACTCCCGAACAGATTGAAGAAGCATGTCGCGCTACCTTTCAGTCGAAGGGTGGAAATGTGAGTGCTTTCGCTTCCAATAGTTCCTTGACTTATGAATATCCGCTTGTTTATTCGAACATGCATTTTGAATCCGATATGAGCAAGGTGTTGGATGAACATTTCATTTTGACTCTTGCACAGCTTTCAAGACGAACCTATAACCCCAAAGCCGAAATCCCTTCCAACTACAAGCAAATCGATGCACTCGTGTACACCAAAGGTGGAGAATCCTTGATTGAAGGTCTTGCATTCGAAAATGAAAATTCCATAGTTATCGCTTACAAAGGAACGGATTTTCGTGATGCAGGTAAAATGAAAAAAGACATGCATATCAACGCTGGTATTTTGATGCAAAACGTTTACACGACGGAGAGTTTTAAAAAAGCGGTCGATGATGCTATGTCTTTTTACAGTAAAATAAGGAACTCTCATCCGCATAAAACGATTGTGCTTACGGGTGATTCTATGGGGGGCTATTTAGCAACTCGTATTGCTGTTTATACGGGTGAACTGGCTCGTGTCTTTTCATCACCAGCAACGAAGACAAGCCACTACGGACAGATATTGCCACTAGCAAATGTATTGAGTATGACTAATGTTATTAACTTTGTACGAGAATGGGACCCTATTGTTGCTGGTTCGGGAACACATGTTGAAAATATGGTTTATTTTCCAGCTGACAAATCGTGTTCATTGAAAAATGCAGCTCAAACATTAATGAACTGTCATGGTTTAGGTAGTTTTATAGATAAAGTGCTTACACCAGGACTTGCACCAACTCATCTTGCCATCAGACCGGATGCGAAACTCGGATTTGGTTTGAATCATTCCTATTACAAACCGTAACTCTAAGTTTGCACTTCTGGTTTTGCAGAGAACGCAAAGCAGCTAAGAGTAGGAATGCACATCAAGATTCCAAAAATGTAAAGCTTCAGAAAAATTGCAATAGAAAGATGCAGGGAACACATTCCTATAACCCATAGAAGTCTGGTTTTTCTAGGCCAAATGAAAACACAGTACAGAGATTCAAAAAGTAAAGTTCCCAAGCCCAATACAGTTGCTAGAACCGGAAAATGTGCGAGCCATTGCATATCAAAAGGACAGTAGCCCGGAAGATTCAACGCACGCCAAATCACTTCTCCATTCCACCATTGCGATCCCGACGCTTTCTCAATTCCACTTGCAAAGTACGAAACACACAGATGAAGTTGAATGACCCTGAGTCCTAATCTTGCTTGAAAACTAGCTTCCGAAGAAACACGATGTAAAACCCTATCCAATGAAAAATAAGCCCCTGATGGAACCCATACAAGATAAAATAAAAATATATGAGCATACATGTCAGCACCGTATGCCCCACTGTATCCCGTATTCATCAAAGTCCAATGAAGCAACCAAGCAATAAAAGCGGAAGCGTGAGTGAACATTCCTAGCAAAAGAGCAAAAAGGCTTAGAAAATAAGCGCCTCCGAATGTTAGGAGAAGAGTGTATTCTGAAATTCCAAAAGTGTTTCCCCATGATAGAATTCTATTCAAAGTTGGAATCGAAGAATCACTGATCAAATCCACAACATCTCTTTGCACAAGACCTGAAGCGGAAAAGAAGCTTAGCAAAGACTCACGCATCTGCACAGCTTGAAACAGAAGAACCAGAGCTATTCCAATACGAAAGAATGTAAGCGGTTTGGGGCTCGCAGGTTCGAGAAAAAAATCACTTATCTTTTCAAGAATCTTTCGAAACTTCGTTAATGGTTCTTGCGAAGGTTGCGTCGTAGATATTATCCCAAAAGGATCGTTTGCCATTTCGGAAGTCCTCCATAGAAACTTGCACAAATTCCTCTATATGAATAACCACTCTCTCTGCTTCGACAAAGCGAGAAAAAATAACAGCTGCAAGCGAAGCACCTAGTGAGTGACGAAAGGTTTCATCTTCGATCTCGTCACCTGTGAATTCCTCGAATATACCACCCAAACGAATGTTTTCTTCTCTATTCATTTCCGGTGACAATTGAATGTTAGGTGTCACCTTTCCATTTCTATCAATAACGTCAAACACTCCTCGTACCTTACTCCCAATAGAAGGTGCAAAGAAACCATAACTGCTGTCCGCACCTGACGCTTTGCCGTAAAATTTGAGCAAGCTATACAAAGGGATTTTACTGCTTAAATGCATGTAAGCCGCACTGAAGCACACAAAAACAAGGTGAAGAAGAGCAAGCGCTAAGAGTATGTGCTTCGATTTTTTTAAAATTTCTAAATTACGTTTCATTTTTAATCTTCCCTAAATACACAACTTTATCGGAAGCAAATTTATAGGCATCGCTTTCTACAAATGTCTTTTTTCTTAGCAGATCCATTCTCTGATGAGTGAGAAATACTATTGCAGGAGAATGCTCACGCTCAATTTTATGCAGAGCTTCTTTTGTAAAGACCGACAGATTTTTTATAGAACTGAAATGAAGAAATAAGTCGAATTCTCTGGCAATCCTATCGTCTTTGCAAAGTCCGTTTCGTGGAAGTTTCCGCAAGTGATTGTGTTCGAAAGCAAACATATTGATGCACATACTTTCCTGTTCAGGGTCCGAACTGCTTTGTGTGAGCACTGTATGCAAGTTCTTTAGATCAATGTCTGTATTATCAAGTACCACTACGCGAAGCCGGGATTGAGATTGAGGATTCGGATTTGCATACATTCCCCAACCAAACAAACGCCAGGTTGAAAAATGAAAGGTTTTAGCTGCAATCATATGAATAGGCGGCCAAATAAGAAGCGCACAAACAATCAGAACAGACAGACTCGTGCAAATAACATCGATGTATTTTTTCAGTGTTTTCAAATCCATGGTTGCACCAGAAGAAAAATACAAGCGAGTAGTGCATAAGTTAGGTGAGATATACGCGGTACAAAGAGAAAGAGTATGGCAAACGCAGTAAACCCGAAATCTATTTCACCGGAAAAATAAGCAATCATCGCTTGAAATAAGCAAATACCGAGAAAAGCAAAAGATCGGACTTTGGGAATCAATAGAGCCCAAGGAAGAAGAAATTCAATAACAATGGTCATCCAAGCTATAGAAAAAAGGAATCCAAGGTGCCAATTTGAAATAGCAAGTGTCGAAACAGTGCAACACGCAAGAGGTTGAGCAAAAAAAGGCACTATGAAGTTAAGAATCTGATTGATTTTGTGTCCGAGCGAACTTGCATCCGAAAAAGCTTCGAGTGCAAAGAATTCTGCATTTAAAAAATAACCGTCAAAAAGTTTGTGCATTGCGGAATACACCCAAACGCTCATCATAAGTATTTTAATCATCAGATTGGTGGATATTCGTTGTTTCGAGAATCGTCCACTTTCCAAAACAAGCAAAGTGAGTACGACGAGTTCCAACCCAGCATGATTGATTGTAAAAGGAAATGATCTAAAAACATCGTATGCGGAAAGAAACCAAATCCCAAGGAGACCCGGAAGATAATAAACTTGCAAACATGCAATACCGAGTGCCAATACAATCAGAATAGATTGCAAATCAAAATGCAAAAAATTGCCGGAGTGAAAAACAAAAGGTGCAGCAATTTTTATACAAAGGAAACGACGGAAATAAGAGAGAGCAGTACTTTCTATTTCTAAGTTCTGCAGGGCAGGTATACAACTTGCAATACGATTTCTAAGAACTTCAACTTGGATCATGGGAACCTGCCTTTGCAGAATCAGCTAAATCTATTTG
>Ga0206941_10005_pt1 | contig 68323 bp, 55 predicted proteins | sample Alteio_BWOrgHeat_9_FD_153251 | JGI IMG/M metagenome (GOLD analysis project Ga0206941, IMG submission 153251) | Enriched cells from forest soil in Barre Woods Harvard Forest LTER site, Petersham, Massachusetts, United States -... | ecosystem: Environmental > Terrestrial > Soil > Temperate forest >...
TTTTCTATCTTCCTAATTCTTTTTAATAAGAACTGTTTTATTATACGTAGTAATTATCTAGTACCATACTGACCGCGGGCGTTTCTATTATTTCCCTGTATATATCCCGGATTATAGTGACGAGTATAAGTAGAGCAATTATCAGCAGCAAAATTGAACCCCACAATATACGAAATAATAACAATAGTGACAATCATGATAAATCCCACTAGGGCACCATTGTTATAATTTCCATTCTCGATTGTTTTTCTATTTCCGTTAGCTAAAGAATATACTGCCGCTAGTATAAGCAAAACAATAATGACTATAATTACAAGGATAATGATCGCTAAAACATGATCTAAAGTTGAAACTGTCATTTTCCTCGCAACTCTAATATTTTATTTGTTTATGTTTTTATTTAATTGAATGGCGTTAAATTTCGTCCGTTCCTAACAATCCTCTCTTTAATCTATCTTCGAAAACAGCGATACCGCGTGTCAAAACATCAAGCCGTCTTTTCTGAACGGCTAGATTATTTATAGAAGCATTGTAGTAAGGACGAAGTTCTTCCATAATATCTCTCCTTTGTTCATTAGTGTATTTTTCAGGATGATAACGCATGTCTTTCATGGTTTCAAAAACTTTATCTCCGCCAAAATCCTTATAATTAATGGTTGTCCATTCTTTCTCCAAGGCAAAGAATGGTTCAAAAACTCTGGTCTTCATAAGAACTTTATCTGTATCATTCAAAGACATGAATAATTCTACTCCTCTCATTCGCAATGGTTCTATTTCACGATAGTGAAGATATTGAATTTCGGCGTCGTTGTTAGATATCAAATCTCTAAATTCTTGAAATTCCTCTATGTTATCTAGTTGTACATTATTTGTATTCGTATACCAACTATTATTCTTTATACTGAGAAATGCTGTTGATAATGCTCTATCGGGAACAAATCCGGGAGTATTTTCGAGCCTCTCTATAATTTCTAGTTGCTTCACATAAGGATAATTCTTAAATTGGGTGGTGTTTAAAATTTTCCAGGCTTTGACTATAAGTTCGTCATTTTTGGAATTCATATTTGAAATTAAGATCGAGTTTTCGATCTCAATTTTTGTTTATTTCTATTATTTTTCTTTCTCTTCAAAATCTGAAACCGCCGAAGGCGGGGGAGCGAAGCGACCAGGCGAGCGAGAGAATTTTGTTGCTTGTAGTTTTTAAATCATGGCCCGCCAGGGCCAATGATAAAACGATAGTAAGAAAATTACTCGAAAAGCGAGCCGATCATCTTTGCGGAATCGTCATCCCAGTCATGCATCCATGCACTGGTAACAGGCATCCACGTGACAGGAATTACTCCTGCTTGAATCATTCTTTTCATGCCCAATTTATGAGCTAGAGGAGTTGCATCTCCACAACCGTCCATTAATCCATAAACAGTATATCCTGCTTCAATTAAATCTAGAGCAGTGAAAGTCATACAGACACTAGTCCACCAACCTACTAAGATAATATTCTTTCTATCTTGTTGATCTATAGCTTCTTGTACTGCTGCATCTTCATAGGCATTGAAACTTGGAACAATTCTTTCAAGTACAACCGCATCTTCAAAAATATCATCAATAACAGATAATAATGTTCCGTTTAGTTGCTCTTTGATAGTAGTTATTACAACTGGTACTCCTACGTAGGTAGCAGCTTTAGTAACTTTAACTATAGAAGAGACTTTACTGCGAGAATCTTCCTGGTCGTGAACGCCATCTAACATTCTCGGTTGAAGATCAACAAGTAACAAGGTTGAATTCTCACGATTGAAGTTTGCCATCATCAACAATACGTCTCTCCTCTCGATTTTTATATTATTGTATTGAAATTCTTTGTTGAATTTCAATTGTATCAGCTCTAATTACAGCCGATTTTTAATATACTCGTGATATTGTTCTTCGGCTAAGGATTGTTCTTCTCCGTTAAAATCCGTCAGAAAGAAAATTACATTGGTCGAGACAATATCATTAAACATATCAACGATTCTCGCATCAGTACCTTGATCTATCATAGATTGTGTGATATTAGCACCCTTTAATTGTTGAATGCTTTTCCAAACACCAGTGACGAAATCTCGTTTATGATTGGGAGCAAGATATTTAGAACTTCGTGTAGTGAAATATTGTGAGATCATATCCATGTAAAGATCATTTATTTCCTTTTCGAGTTCTGAAGGAATATCAGTACTAGAATTCATCTTCCGATATTGTTTCGTATATAATCGGTGGAATATATTAATGTTTTAGTGTACGTATTATAAATCTCTATATGCAGTTTTCTCGTCCGTTATACATTTCAATTAGTGATTGTTGCTGATTTCTTCTTCGTGTAGAGAGATTTTGCTAACCAGATGGCGATTAAAATTACTATAGTAATCGCCAGTACCCAAAAGATTAATTTCGTCGTATTGACAACTTTTCCATTTTCATGGTGAAGATCGCAGATAAAATTAGGAGAGTAATAATATAACGCAATTAAAACAATAATAGGAACAATAATTAAGACAGCAATAGATGCTGCATTGAATTCTATCCCCCATTCTGTTTTCTTTTTAGTTTCGGGAACGACAATATAGGAAGAAGCGTTGATTGTTGACGGTAAAATATCTGTATTATTAGAATTATTGTTATTGGAAGGAAGAGTTTGAATCATAGGCTCCGCTTGAATAGGTAATGTGTTTTGAAGAGGAGCAACAATTTGCGTCTGAGAAATTGGAGCTGGAATTGTCGTTCTAGATACTTTTCCCGTAGAGACAACGGGAACAGAATTGGCATTGATAACAGGAACCTCTGATGTCACTGCGGTTTGGAGAACATTTTGAGAAACAGGAGGCATCAACGACGCCAATGTAACTCCAGAACCATTGTTAGGAGCAACGGGAGTATTAATATTAGAAACAACAGCATTGTTAATTTGAGGAGAAATTGCGGCAGTTGGCAACAAATTCGACACTGGTATATTGTTATTATTTGTGATAGGAGAAACATTTGTGATCGGATTAGATATCGAATTCGTCGGTGGTATTGTATTGCTTGTTGCAGGATTACTTGTTGAATTATTTATTGGATTGTTTATTGTTACTCCTTCGCTGCTTGGTTGAAGAGTATTACTTACAGAATTCAAAACATTTCTAGAAGCATTTGATTGAGACAGACTTGAGGGCAAACTAGTTCTGGATGTCATTCTTGTTATTGTATTCTAATTCTATATCGTAGAATTGTATATAATTCTATCTTCTTATTTTTGTCTGCTCAGTATCACTGTTTTAATTTGCTTCGGATAAGATTTTATATCTGAGTGAGATTGAATTTGAGAGACGACAGACGATGAAAAATCTTTTTTAGATTTTTCATTTTAAGAGAAGACAAAATAACCTTCTCTTCCTCAACAAACATCACATTCATCGGTCATGAACAATATTACTAGTCCTCGCAAGAAAGATCAATTTAACAGTGAAATTATCGACTTAGCTCAATCCACTAACAGTACTCTCTCACATGAATCAAATAATAATCCTGTCGAATCTGAGAGCTCTGTTTGTGATGTCAATTCTTGTTCCTACGCTTCGCATACCTCAAAGACGAATGGATTTCATAACGAATTGAAATCGAGTACTGATTCTCGAAAGGCGGCTCCAGAGACCTATCGCCTTGAACTCATTTTTGGCGCAATGATGGGCGGGAAATCGTCGGAGTTGATTAGACGTTTGAAGGTCAAATCGTTGTACAAGAAAATTTTAGCCGTTAACACCAAGAAAGACAATCGCTATGGAGATGAAGGAATTATTACTCATGATAATCGAGTTATGCAAGCAATTCGCGTCAGCAATTTGAACGAATTACTCGTCATGTCAGAATACGTCGAGGCGGATGTAATTGGAATCGACGAGGGAAACTTCTTTCCCGAAATTTACGATTTCATCGTCAACCAACTCGAAACTACAGGAAAAACTTTCATCATTGCTGCTCTCAACGGTGACAAGGACAAGAACCCTTTCGGTACCATAAATAAATTGCTTGGACACGCAGAAAAGATTGACTTTTATCCTGCTTTATGCAAACGATGCGGAGATGGAACTCAAGCTAGTTTCAGTGCCGCTTTAGAACAATTCGAAGGGCAGGAAAAAGTAGGAGGAAGTACAACTTATGAGGCTGTTTGTCGTCGACATTACGATATCATCACATTGAATCAAAAGAAATCGATAACAGTAGAGATTCGGACTCCAACATATGAGAATCATAACGGCGACCTCAAAACTTACACTGGTTGCTAAATTATACACAACCATATATTTTTCTTCGTCTCGTTACGAAGAAAAATAGCAAGATTTTGATGAGTTTCATCAAAATCCATCGAAAACAAAACATACGTTTTAATAAAATAAAGCGCTGACAACAATTGCTCCCTTTAGAATATCACCAAAATCGATAAGTAATAATTAACAATGAATAACATTAGTAGTAAAAATAACGATAAAAACGATAGCAGTAGAAAACGATTTCTTGCTAAGAACTCCCGGGAGCTAGTAAGTATCTCCTCGAAAGTTTCTTCAGGATCTGACTACGAAGTGAGATCAGGAAATGTCCAATCGACGCCATCGACAACCTCTGATGTTAAATCGACAGTGCCAGGACTTTTCCGTCGTGAAAACGGAGGCATAGTCAATTTCTACATAGTGAATTTGATGCCGCAAATCCCGGTAACGGATATTCAGCGTGTATTAGATGTCATGCAAAAATACACCACTTCCGATTTCATGCCTGTGTGGGGAATTACTGCTTCTTTCACTTTATTACCCTTCGGAAAATTCCCTACCAACGATCAAATTTTAGGTAATGCGGTTATTTATCTAGCGGATAAGATAATTAACGGCAGCGTTAGTTTTGGAGGAGCAGTTGCTATTCATATGATGACTGCTCCTTCTCCTAATGATACTATTACCGGGGACGGTCCCCAACCTAATTCTATGATCGAAGGTGTCCCTAAAATTCCCGTTGGAACTCCTTATGCCATCGTTCCTTACGGAGAAGACAATTACGGATTAGCTGCATCCGTCAAATCCGGAGAAACCTTATTAAATTCGTTAGGAGTATCGTTAAGTCACGAAGTGTATGAAATTATTCATGATCCATGGCCAGCAGGTCTCGGAGCCAATTATCAGTCTGTTATCACTAACACTCCTGGAACAGCAGGAGCCACTGGAAATGCTCAAGCGCAATTTTTTATTAGAGAGATTTGTGATCCTACTGAATATGGACCTCAAGTAGAAGTAGATGAAATCATGATGACTAATTTCTGTTATCCTGATTATTTCAATCCTTATGCTCCTCCAGGAACCAAACTTGATAACAAAGGTGAAATCAAAACTCCTTTAACACCGTATAAAGGAATGCAATTCGGATTGCTAGTAGACGGAGTCAAAGGAGGAATGATTATGTTCGTAGATATCTCCAAACCAGCTAATCCAGATACAGTAACTCGTTACGTAGCTTCTGAAATCTATAAGAAATGTGGATCTACTCCTATCAAAAGTATCGGCACCAAGAATAGTAACATTATTAACGGCAATATACTGCGTCTTACAGGAAATCAAGAAGTAAAAAATCAGGATCTTCCAACACTGGAAACTATCTTGACTCCCATCGGAAGACCCATAAGAAATGATTTTAGTATCAATTCCGGAACCAAGAATTTCCTTGACCTAGCTCGTCTTATTAACTTCGCCCCATAAGACATTTCTTTTCATAGTTAGACAAAATCATAATCAGATAAAAACGGAGTTTAATATTTCACGCATCGGGATATTAAAATCAACAGCATAAATACCATGAGTACAGTCTTCGTCTTGAAAAACACCGGACCAGCTGATTTTCCTATCAAGACTCGTTTTATATCTAACATCGGTTCTAACCCCAATCACACTAATCACACTAATCACACTAATCAAGGAGGAAATGAATTGAAGAGCAAATTCGACATCATTAATCCTGGTAAAGTTTCTCATGTGAACAGTGCAGGAACAGCAATTAGAGTTTTCTCTCGCGGAAATGCTTATACAAAAGATGGTAATCCGTATGATCATGATTGTGGAAAGCCGTGTTTTTGGCATCGAATGACTTTCGACGGAATTGCAATGGGAATTCCGATTAGAATATCAGCTAGCGATAGTAGTCATTCTAAATCCCATCACAATTCTAATAGTACAAAACAAAGTAATCCCAACGAGAATAACGACAATAGTACATCAACCATAAAAAATTTTACCAGTACAAAAACATCATCCAAGCTGTTATTGAATGTCTCTACTAGCGGTACCAACGAAACCAACAATAATAACACCAACAATAATAACAGTAACGGAAGTATCACGGAAGGAGAAAATGTTGAAGCAGATCTGATGCAAACTATGAAACCGCGAGTTTACATGGATCTCGCCTTTTGTTCTTATTCGTGTGCTTACGCGTACCTTATCGAACATCATGAAAATAAGATTCGATCCGCTAGAGATCCCAATTACGCTCAGAGTTTAACTCTATTGAAGCAGTTGTACGACGACGAGTTTCCTGGAGAGAAATTAGAAGCTGCTCGTGATTGGAAACTATTAAAGACCGTAGGAAATGGAACTATGGATGTGAAGGAGTTTTGTCGAGGATTAAAAGGAATTCGTGTCATCTCTCATCCTAATTATCATTATGTACCCATAGTTCAAACCTACGACATATTAAAATAGAGTAGAGCTCGTTTCCGAGTTTTATTGATCGAATGTTGACAGGATACTGATGGGATAAGATTAAAGATGGGCAAAATATTTAACAATTATTTATAGATTGTTAAATAACGATAATACGAATAACTACAAAAATGAGAATCAAAATAAGAAATGAACAGTAAAGATAATCCTGTTGAAAAGATTATATACGTGAAAGGTGACGCTACCTATCCTGTCTACGTTAATAATAGTGCTAGGGAACTGCGGATAATAGCTCATATATGTAATGATATTAATCGTTGGGGGAAAGGATTTGTTTTAGCTTTATCGAATCGATGGCCTGCTCTCAAAGATCTATATCATCGAGTTGACTTCTCAAAAGAATTAGGTACTAATCAACCTCTTATTCAAGTAACCTCCGATATCAGTGTCTGTAATATGATCGCTCAGCACGATATTCGCACTAAAACAATCGAAGATAGAGCGGTACCTCCTATACGTTACGAAGCACTAAGATCTTGTTTAAATTCTCTAGTTGAAACCATCAATGCCAATAGGAAATTGAATGTTGGGGAAAAATGTGTATACTTTGAGAATTTCGATATGATTAGCATTCATACGCCGCGCATTGGATGCGGATTAGCGGGAGGAAAATGGGAATGTATAGAACCCATTATCAAAGAGTGCTTAGTTGACAGGGGATTCACGGTACTAGTTTACGATCTCGAGTAGAAATTCCGGTGCGATATCTTACAAATATTTGTAAATTTCGCGTATACTTCTTATTTAACAGTCTATAAATAATTGTTAAATATTTTGCCCGAGTTTAATCATTTAAACTACGTTAGATGTAAACAAAATCCGTAAGATTAATTACGATTAAAGTTGACGTGAAATGTATTTCTACTTTATCGTCTTGTTTCTAGGAATTATGCTCTATCGTTCTCTCAACTTAGGTAACATGCTTTCTATGATCAAGTATATCAAATTGTTGAGTTCTACTTTTACTCCCGATAAAAAAGCTTCTTGTGAAATCCTTCGCGGAAACATTCTCAAGATTAATTATAACGATGGAAATGAAGATAAAGAAGTATTATTGCCTTATAGTCGAATGGCTAAGAAATGGATTCGAGTCACAATTAACGAGCCAGTTCCTAAGATCAAAAGCAAAATAGATCAAAGCAAAATAGATAAGATTAGAGTTAGGCCAGAAACAGAGCCTACAATAAATGTTGAAACAATCATCGCTGAAACTCCTCTCAAGCAAGAGGTAAATGCAGAAACATCATTAGAAGCAGGAGTGAAGGAAGTAACAATAAATGAAACAATAATGAACGAAACAATAAAAGATGGAACAATAAAGGTATCAGTTGGGGAAGAAATCTTACCGGAAGAACCCAAGAAGAAACAGTTTAGTGTAGAAGAATGTGTTGACGATATTGTGAAAGACATTGAACTAGCGGAAGCCGATTCTTCGCTTAGAGAAAATAACAATAGAAGAAAAGCTCGTAAATTGCAATCAGGATCAGTAGTTATTAATGATACTGATGAAATAATCGAGCAAAACATCAGGGAAGAAGAAAAAGACAATCAAATTGTTGAAGAAGATGCTGAAGATGATTCTCCTCCTGATATTGACATAACTCGGGAAGTATTGAAATTAGCTGGACCAGGAAAAGATTTCTTCAATCTTCCTCTTATGCCGAAGAACATTCATAAAAAATGCTATCTAATGACGTTTCATTATCCCAAAGGAGAGAACAAGAGTTTCAGGAGTTTTGAAATTATCAAAGGACTCTAAGTTTCTATACGAAGATAATTCTAATTTGACAATTATATAATTGTCAAATTAATGGTAACAAATTACAATCGAATTCATTTCTTACCCTTCTTAGTTTTGTTCTTATCTTTCTTGAGGGCCTTCTTAGCTGCTTTTTCTGCCTTACGTGCCGCCTTTCTCTTTGCTGCTTTCTCTGATTGTTGATCCAGAATTCTCACTGAATTAGAATCAGTAGTTGTCGGAAGCGAAACATTGTTGCTAATGGAATTTGAATTGGCATTTTCGGCTTCTGGAACCGGCTTGGCTTCCACTCCGATTCCACTGTCGAATGGATCTTCAATAGTAGGAATAGGAGCCCCGGCTAACTTTTCATCGTCTTCGCTTCCCAAGTTAGCGATAGGTTCGTCAACAGGATTAGAACCACTCTTCATGTAGGCGTTCTTAATACGTCGAATTTCGTCTACCCATTTATGCTGATATTCAGGATAGGCTCTGTCTCTTCTCTTCAATTCTACAATAGTTTTCATCAAGGATGCTTGTGCTTCCTTGACTTTGTCTTGATATTCCTGAATGGCGGATTTTTGCGTCAAGCGTTTCCAATGCAATTGAGCATAAGCAGCCAAAGTTTCCTGATTGTTGACTTCATCTTCCAACTCTTGCAAAGCTTGCTTTCTTAATTGAACTTTCTTTTCTTCTGCTGCACGAGCTTTCTTATCGTCTTTGAAAGCTTGAATTGATCCTCGATCCTTCAAGGCTTCGCCTTTGTTATTATTAGCTATATTTTCTCTGCTGATAGTAGCTCCATTATTCTTAGCAGGATCGGCAATCTCTCTGATAGCCTCTTCTTTACTCTTTCCATCCAATTTCTCTCCGAAGAAATCATCTTCCTCATGCTCCAACTTGACGATATCAATGGTACCGTCAGTGTCAGTTTCCGGCTTTCTAATGGCAATCCATTTTCCGGTTTCGTTCCATTTCATAGGACAATTTTTGTTGGTGGCGGCCGCTCGTTTGAAATCGTTGATACAATCTTGAGGAACTCCATGAGTAGAAACTACTTTCATCAAACCAATAACACCGTTAAGCTCCTCTCTTAGTAACACATAAGTATAGAGAAAACATTCCTGTCCACTTAAAGCCGGAGTAGGAATAAGGGGCATAGGACTGTTAGTATCTTGTTGCATCGCATTATTATTCATCTCGCAAATGGGGTTAATCAATATTTTATTTTAGAGCGCGACTACTTTCTCCTAAATGTAAAAACTCAAGGGGACGACGAAGAGCCGTGATAGAAATTTAAGCTTAAAAATTGATTTTAATTTTTTGAAAATTCGAAAACAAAATCTTTCGCTAGTTTACCTTCATTGAACGTCTATCAATCGAAAGATGAATCCTGTTACTGAACAAAACACTTCACATATTGAAGAGGAATCATTGTTGACTCGAGTTATCAAGGGACGCAATCTTGGAACTAAATTCAGAAGAAATATGGAATACGCAACTCCAGAAGATGCACTTGCATTGGGATTAGAGGAAAGTGATTATGATAAAATTATGATCTGCGATCGATTGGGAAACTTGGCCATGTTTCACTTCATCGATATTTCTGAAGAAATCCAAGCAGAACAAGAGGGTACCGAGGAAAGCACTCAAACAAACGAAGACATTACTGAAGAGGCGAATGATGAAATAATCGAAGAAGTTGCGAAGGGAAAAGAACTTAAACCTTCCAAGAGCTGGGGAGATATCGCAGAATCCAACGCCGAAGCAAAACGATTAGCCCGAGAGAAAGTACGATTGGAAACAGCCAGAGTACGAGCACGTGTTTCTGCTGTTCGCGGTTGGATTATGCGTACTGATACTGTCACCGGAGAGAGAAAGTTGATCTGTAAATCTTTTGGATCAACAAGTATCGTTCATCTTAATCCTTCTCAATTGAGCAACTATCGTGATGCGGGTTATGTTTTTCGATTGTTCATTGAAGGATCTACTTTGCGATTGTTTTGGCTTTCGGAACCCACCAAGGATGAAAATGGAAAAATAACTGATGAACACACTGGACGATGGATACATTCTAGTTACCGTAAGATCGATTCCACTAACTCTAGAATCCCTGGAATAGAATTGGGATTTCGACAGATGTTCGATGAAGCTTCTCCAGATTTCGACTACTCTCAACTCAATAAAGATTACATTTACGTCTTTCAAGTCATGCATCGCGACAATCAAATTATGAATCAAGATGTGATTGAGAAGCCTATTCTGTATCACACTGCGACTATTACCGGCCCCAACTGCCTGGAGCCCCTATTACTATTATCTTTGACGAGCGATGAACCGGGAGTAAAAGTGAAGGGAACGGAAACAGTAATGGAGATACCTTTCACAGCAGCAACTGAATCCTTGCAAGTGAGAAAATGCTTGATGGCGTGTCGTGGATATGAAATCGTTCAATTAGCACCTAAATCCATTGAGAAGCTCATGAAAGTAAGAGGATATCAAGCTATGGATTCTGCTCCTTATATACCTATTGAACTTATGTACTTGAGATTGGAGTCAGTGGATAGACATTTGTTGGTGCAGGCTTTGCCACCCCATCAAAAAGCGTTGGGAGCTCCTGAAGTAATGGATAAGTATATTGCGGAGAACAGTGATAAACTGGCCGGATTCTGTGCCGAGATTCTCTTAGCAAAAATCTCTGGCAATAGAATCTCTTTCAGTAAGACTTTGAAATGGCTCATCAATCAGGTGCATTTGGAAGATCGTACTTCCAATCATCGTTTTGTGAAGAATGAATATCTGGGAATCGTACATCAGATGGGATTATTCAACGGAGAAAGTTTGTATCGATGCTTTCGTGATATGGAGATCGCAATGAAGAATATTGAGAAGAAGTCTTTGATGACGGGACTGTACGAGTCACATCCGGAGGAGTTCTTTCCTGATCGTCCTTTCGTTCCTCCACAATTACCCAAGCCAAGAAATAATGGTAGAAAATCAACAAACAATAAAGCATCAAACAATAAAGCATCAAACAATAAAGCATCAAACAATAAAGCATCAAACAATAAAGCATCAAACGGAAAGACAGGAGGCCAAAATAAGCAAGGTCAAAATGGTCGAGGAAAGAATCCACGCAAGAGCAGCGGAGAGGCTACCAGCAATAACAATGACAACAATAAGAAACCACGAGCCCCACGAAACAACAATACTACAACTAATTCTAATGGAAACGGTGGAAATAGTAAGAATGGAAATACTAAGAGAAAAGATAACTTGGGAAAAGTGTTGCCAGTTAAAGCTCCACCAACACAAAATCCTATTGCTACCTCGGTGGGAAACGTGGACGATTTCTTCAACAAAATCTCCTCCCGAAACAAGTAAATAACAATAAGAAAATAAACGCAAAAAAGAATAGTGATAAGAAATGAACATAAAATAAATAGAAGCGAATGAGCCCATAAAAATTATAGTTAAAAAACAATACCCAAGAAAAGGGTATTGTATTATGATAAAATTTACTAAAAATGACTAACTTAGAAGAATTTCTGTATTGGACATGGTATGTCCTTAATGAGTGGTTGTTCAAGAGAGGAGAATCGCGGCAAGAACTATACGAGAGATTGTTACTTGATCTTGACGATAACGTGATCCCTATTTATGAAATTCCCTTTGATGCGACTTCCGATTTAGCATCGTGGGACATTTTCTTCGTCATCGAACGTTTGCACTATTATAAGAAGATATCTTACGAGCCTCTTCCGTCTAAAACTCCTGGTGTAAGAAGAATAAAAAGCTTCTTAATTGATGAAAGAAGAAATCCTTATACCGAAGAAGAAAGACGTTATGATTTTGTCTTAGGGCTACCTACTATATACGGAACAATGAGTGAAAAATCCAAAGACAAATATAATCAGGAGATATTTCCAGTAATCAAACCTCTCTTATTGCAAACATACGGCTCCACTCATGCAGAAAGGGCAATTCTAACTCTATTCTTGATTAGGAAACATTGCAATAACGAACAAAATCCAGACAATGAAAGCAAGAATGTTATTTTAAATATACTACCAAGAGATGTAGTAGTATTGATTGGGAAACATTTGTGGAATACACGTAATGAAAGTTGTTGGACCTTCGACGAACATAAATTAGTCCAAGAGTTGGGATCATCTAAAGAAGATAGATATAAACAGAGAATTGTTAAATACTTCAGAATATCAACTCGAGAAGATTATTGGTATATTAGTAAGTTAATAGATAGCAAAGTAGATATCTGGATTGAATTTATCCTATGAGACAGCTAAGTTATATCTATGAAAATTACATTAAGAGTATTTTTATTAATGATGATGGCAATAATTAATATGGTTAAAATTAAAAACAATTTTAGTTTCGGAAGATTTCGTTAATCAAAATTAAATAAAGTACTGTGTTGATGAGTCTGCAAAAACCATACGAGTATTACTCGGCGCCTGAAAATTGCTGTCAGATAGGATGCAATAATTATAAAGAAAATATACTCGGTTACGATAGGACAAATTATTGTTCTCTTCATGATGATATTACTATCTGCTCAACAGCGAATTGCAAAAATCATAGGAGCTATTATGGCGACATGCGTTATTCCTATTGTTCGACACATAAATGCCAAGAGAAATATTGTAACGATGATAGTAATTGCAACAAACATCAAAACAAATAATCATGTATTTGTATTAATGTGACTATGACGCTGTGAAGGGTAAACAAAAATGAATCTTAAATTTAAGATTCATTTCGAGAATAAAATCCCTCTTCGTCAAACATTATCTTAATTCAACTCAAAATACATCAATAACATGAAATTACAAGAACTTCCGTTAGGTGCAGTATGCTGCCAAGTAAACTGCGACGAGCTTCGGAAACCAGTCCTTAATAGCGATGGAAGTCAAAATCCCTTTTGCCCTCGTCATGTAGATTTTACTGTTTACAGAAAAATTGGCTGTTCAAAAGAACGCTATTGTCACAACGGACTACGTTATTCCTATTGCGATTCTCATTTGTGCCCAGAATTGAAATGTGACGGTGAAAAAGTAAACGGAGTAGAATGCGAGAAGCATCGACAATGGCGTACCAAAATGATTGCCAATGCGAAGAAGGTAATTACTGAAGAAAAAGGCAAAGAGGCAGAAGATGGTTCAAGAGAGGATAATCTATGTCGACAAGCGGGATGTTTCAAGTTTAGAAATTTCGAAAACAGTAGTGCCAACACTATAAACACTCAAAATCTTGACACTGAAAATTATTGTCGTCAACATACCTACACCACGAAATGTCAGAATCCAGAGTGTAATCATGATCGTTATTTACAAGACAACATCAGATATACTTATTGTAAAGGCCATTTATGTGTAATGGTAAATTGTAACGAACCACGGGCAGATAACGCAAAGTGCGTTATGCATATAGAGGAACAAGAAAGAGCATTACAATCAAATAAAGAAAAGAAAGACCATAAAGAACAAGGAAAGGAACAGGAGAAAGAAGTTAATTCAAGTACGTTATGTCGTCACATAAATTGTTCCCAATCAGTAACCTCTGGCTCTAATTTTGACGGTGCTCAAAATATATACTGTCCTAAACATTCTAAAAATAGTAGCTGTCTTAGATCGGATTGTTGCAATTCACTCTATTATCAGGAAGGATTACGTTATTCTTTTTGTAAATATCATCTCTGTTGCGAAGATAAATGTGATAACATGAACTGTAACTATGATCATCGTTGCGAAACTCATCATTCTAATCCTTCGACACAAATGAAATTTCCTGTGGATAATGCCGAGGATGTTAGACGTAAAACCTTCAGCAAGAACAAAACCAATAACAATAGTAAAAATAAAGACAATAACAATAAAGACAATAACAGTGGTAAAACTTTAAATAATGAGAAGGAGATTAATGTATCAGCAGTTTGTGAAAAATGTAGAAGCGAATTAAATTCCGCAGAGAAATTGGCTCCTATTGCTCTTCACGAACATCAGACAGAGCTCATAAGAGATATTTTCGTTCGAGTAAGAAACTGTCCCTGCAACAAACCATTATAACAATCAAACTATAAATAATCATCCTTTCTTCTCGATAGTGGGGATAAACAAAAATAAATCTTAAATTTAAGATTTATTTCAAGAATAAAATTCTTTCCGACAAGAAAGCCACATCATTTCATTGTACCATTTAAACTCGATATTAATACCATCATGAATCGTTCTCGTCCATGTCGTCAAATAAATTGCGAATATGATGCTGTTTCAGTTTATCCAAGTGCCGACGTTATATATTGCTTCCCTTGTCATCAGAGTCCTAAATGTCAAGATCCCATATGTACCAATGACAAATACACGTATAGTTTTAGACGCTATTCTTATTGCGTTGATCATTTATGCGGTGAAAACAATTGTAACAATAAAAAGATCAATGAATTTCATTGTTCCATGCATGATACTATTCTCAAGGAAAAGATGCATCGCGAGAAGGAAGAACGTGAGTCCCAAGAGAAATTAATCAAGGAGATCGAAATTAAGAAAGAGGAGGAGAAAGTTAAGAAAGAGGAGGAGAAAAAGGAAGAGAAAATAATCAAAGAGGAGAAGAAATTAGCATTTCAAACATGTAGTCAATTGGGATGTCATCGTTATACCGACGAAACATCTCAAATAAGTATGAGTTATTGTTCCGAACATAAAAATACAATTACATGTATGAATCCCAATTGCACAAATCTCAGATGTCAAAGATATAGCGCTCGTTATTCTTATTGTAATATGCATAAATGTCGTAATGCAACCTGTAACTCAGAAAAAATGAACGAATTCTACTGTAAAATTCACGCTTATATCCCGAAGGATGATAAAGACGACAAAGATACCGACGATAAAGATAAAAAAGTAAAAGCAGAGATGATGGAGTTGCAAGCTAAGATCGACAAGGGAAAAGAGGAAGCAACAGGAGCAGGAGAAGTAAAAGAGGTAACTGACGGAAAAGAGAAGAAAGAATCATTGAAGACGCCCCTCGAAAAAGAAGTGGTTCCTCAAAAATGCGCTCAAATAGGATGCAATCGTATCAGCGATGAAACTTCTTTAAAATATATGAGTTACTGTCTCGAGCACCAAAGCACCATTAAATGCAATCATACTAAACATCCTGCTTGTACTGGTCCCAGGTACCAACGAGATGGAGTTCGTTATTCCTATTGTAATGTTCATCTGTGTCGTGAACTAAAATGCGATGCGGGAAAGGTCAACGGATTTAGCTGTTATGATCATCTTAACGACTACGATCGTAGAGTTTTTCGAGAGAAATTAGCTATAGAAAAAGAACAGAAAGAGAAGGATGAAAAAGTAAAAGCTGAGATGGTAGATCTGCAAGTTAAGATCGACGAGGGAAAGGAAAAAGCAACGATATTAACAGAAGCAAACGAAGAAAAAACAGAAGCGAAAGAAGAAACAGAAATAAAAGAATTAGACATTATTGAAGAAGAACTTCTTGAGATAAAGACAAATGGACCATTCATTCTTCTCCAAAAGAAGTCCTATTTTGAATTATGCGTGATATGTTGTCGAGAGCTAAACATAGCAGATAATCTATCAAAAATAGCCAATGAAAAGCATCACACGGAACTCGTAGGACATATTATGGACAACGTGAGACATTGTCCTTGTTCAAAAGCCCTAAGAGAAAGCAAATAGTACATTGAATTATTGCTTTACCGTATAATTAAAAAACTAAAAATATTTTATCTTCTGTAATTGAAGTTAAAAATTCGCAAGATCTAATTTTTAACATAACCGTAGAGAATATGTCGACGTTGAATTTGGCGATGGGATCTATACTAGGAGTTGCTACTTTCATAGGTGTTAAATATTTAGATGAGTTTTTGAATTGGAAGCAGCATCTATATAGAAAATTGTCGAAGAATTTAGATGAGAATACAATCCCTATGTATGAGCTCCCATTGAATGCATCCTCAGATATTAGCACTTGGGACAGATTATTTATTTTGCGACGAATGGCTTATTACGGTGAAGTGGAATATAGAGAAAAATTCGTTGAAGCCATGGTTAATGACGATCCTGTCGGAAACAGAACCGACATCAGTCATTGGATTCAAATTCTTAGAATAGGAAATCGATCAATAAATTTTAAATTTGATTTGTGTAAAGAAAAGAAATCATGGTATAATCACGTTTTTATCCCTATGATCAAGGACCATTTTCTCAAGACTTATTCTCATGTTTATGTCAGACGCGCCGCTCTTACATTGTTGTGTATACAAAAATACGACAAATTAAGTATAGGAAATATAGCATTGACTCGAGATGTTACTATTCTCATCGCGAAAGCATTATTAAACACTATCAATGACAAATGTTGGATTTTTAACGAGTATAAGATGCTAGAAGAGTTAGACAATCGTGACGTTAGTGATGTTAATAATCTTGGCAATACCCGACATATAACATTCTTTAAAATTAAAACCTATAAAGATTACTGGTATCTCCGCGGTATGGACAAGGATAAAGTGTGGATTGATAAATTTCCCTACGATAAAATGTTTGAAATATACGATAGATTGGTCGAGAATGATAATTGCACTTCAGAAATATTAGAATTATAATACATATATTAGATATTCTAGAAATAGAGGAGATAAAATCAATAACAATAATAATTTTTTAAATTGGAGAATGACTTCTAATTTAAAATGTGGGCTTTGAAAATTGTAACCGGATCAATAGTAGCCGGTTCGTTTTACTCTATTTATCATACAATTATTAATTGGGATAGTAAATTAGATGAAAAGTCGAAACTTTTACGACGTTTTGAACATCTAGATAAAAGAATTATTCCTGTCTATGATCTTCCTCTAAGATTTGAAGCCGATCCAACCACATGGAGTAATATTTTCGTCTTGGAACGTCTTACTTATTACAATTATATAAGTTATGAATTTGGTACTAGATGGCGCGATGATTCTATTTACATCAGAATTATTAAGTGTAATGATGATCGAATTAGTGGTACTATCTTTGAATCCGAAGATGAAATATGTTCTCTTAATAATTATGATTCAAGACAATTAAAGTATATGTTTTTGAAAACCTATTCCACAGTAAATACAAGACGAACATTAACTACATTACTACTAATAAGACAATATATCAAAAATAGCAAAGGAAATCTGTTTCAGGTAATGCCAAAGGATATTTTCATGATAATTGTGAAAATGATTTGGGACAGTAGAAATGATGATTGTTGGGTCTTCGACGAATTCAAGCTCGTACAAGAATTAGGTAAAAGTAATCGGGAATCTATCTCATTAATTAAATTAGGTAAAATAAGTGCAAAAATAAGTACAAAAAGAATAAAAAGAACAAAGATAATGGGCGCAACAAATCCAGATGAAATAGGAAACTATCGATATCTCAATCGGTGTATGAGTATTCCCATCTGGGTTGATTTCGAATATAAAAATAGAGTCACATATATTACTGCGGAAGAGGACGATGGTCTTCCCGGATTAATATGGGATCGATAATAATACAAGGCACAAACAACATTAACAAAAGAAAAATCGATAAATATTGATTGATTTTAATTAGCTTTAAAATCACTAATTAAAATGTGGGCTTTAAACGCGATAGCAGGCTTGACTGTTCTATATTCCACGAATTCTCTCTATAAAGCTTATAGAGTTTGGCGAGAGAGAAATCAAGCTTCGTCAGAGTTACTACAACGTTTCGAGAATTTAGATGATAATTCCCATCTACGAGCTTCCTTTAAATTTTACAACCAATACTAAAACCTGGAGTAAAATATACGTCTTGGAACGATTGTCCTACCACAAGAAGATAACCTATAAGCTTAATTACGATCGAACTACTAAGATGTGGATGTTAACCATAGTTACTCCTGATGAAAATCCTCATGTTATTCCTAACACGGAATTTCATAACTTTCTATACACGAATATTCACCAAAGGAAGAACATGAAAGAATTGTTCTTAGAGACATATTCGGCAGTATATACCCGTCGCGCCTTAATCAACTTTCTTTCTATTGTTAAATATTTTCCGAATAACAATTTGAATATGCTGACTAGAGACGTGTTAGGAATAATATCATCTATGGTCTGGAAAAGTAGAAACGATGTATGTTGGTTCTTCTCTGAGCATTATATGATTAAAGAATTAGGTGTATTAGGAAAAGAAGAGATAACTACCATGAATATGAATGCTAAGGAAGATTTTGAATTTCTGGCTAAGTGTGGAAGTGTACCTATTTGGCTTCACGCCAATTATAAAGCCCGTGTAGATAAGCAATATCTTCCATGAAGATGGCGATTTAATTTCTCTAAACTGTGCATATTGAAGGTTTTAACATCAAATAGATTGATGTTAAATTTAATAGAAAGCGAGCTTGCATATGAGCTTAAGTGCGATTGACAAGGATGGCGGTATTGGCCTTGGCGGCGGAATTCTCCATAGCTTCTCTATGCTGTTGCGAATCAGTATTCTTAGCCATAACATTAGCGCGGCCGTTATTTGCACTTCGACGTCCATCAGCACTCATCGAGGTAAAATTCTTTCCGTATTGCTTATAAATTTCTTGGGTAATCTTTCCCTTTCGTGATCCCATTCCCTTTTGAGGAAGGGCAGACTGACGAATAGTTTCCTTAGAGGCCTTATAATTATCCATATTAAAATGACGGTTAATGGGAAGTTTGCGTTCCTGATGAACTCTACGTTGCTTGTTGTTAGCGACCATTTCTTGCAATTGTTCCTCTGTTACTCCTAATTCAGCGAAAGTATCTTCCTTGGGGGAGAACAATTCAGCCAAGAATCTAACCTGGATCGTTTCAATATTCGAATTGTTTGAATTATTAACATTGTTGGAACTATTAACATTAGTGGCTTGAACTTGCACTTGCTCCTGTGCTTCTGGATACTCTTGATATTGTTGTTGGTTTGATCGTTGTGATTCATCCTGGTGGGAAGCCTCGACGAAATTAACGTTAGCCATGTCTACTTGAAAGGAATTCATTTGAGGTTCGGTAACAATAGCCTGGTAAGGAGCTCGTTGGTGATTAGCTGGGATAGGACGTCCGGCTTGAGCCATAGTACGTGGCCATTCCTCTTGCCCTGATTGCTGTTGAACATGCCCTTGTTGTTGCTGTTGAAATTGCTCTTGCTGATTTTGAAGTTGAGTTTGTTGTGCTTGTGTCTGTTGTTGCATTTGTTCGCTTTGGATGCGCTGGGCTTCTACTTGGTGTCTTTGTTGTTCTTCCGCAGCCAACTTCTCCGTCTTGGAGCGTCCAGTCATAACTTGATACAAGGACTCTCCAAAATGCTCGTTTCCACCGTGTCTTGGAGCGTTATCATGAACTCGACTATCCCAAGAATCAGATCCTCCGCCTCCACCATTTCCTCTATTCTTCTTACGGAATAAGCTCAAAAAGATCAAGATGAAAATTACAACCAGAATGATAGCGATAATAATATAAATTTCATTCATCGTTCAAAAATTCGGGTACAGCGAAACGGATAATACGAATCGTCCTCTTCGTTGAAATTAATTTATCTATCTTTTTACTCTCGTGATTTTTTATTTTGATCGGAAAAATCATTCGGAGCAGAGGAATTTTCGACTTACAGTAACACATACGATATTTCTTGTGTTTTAAAAATTCTACAGCGGAATCAAAAGCTAGGAAAAGAAGAAAATGAAATCAGGCTCTATTTGTGCTCTCAAGAAACCCGGAAAAGAAAGTGCTCGAAATTGTGCTCTAGGATTACTTGAAAAAGCCATGACGCGTGTAATAATTCACAACTCCAGTACCAACGAGGATCAATCTATAGATGATAATGTCGTAAGAGGCTATACCGCCAAGCAAATAGAAGATGTTGTTTACGATCATTATTTGGGACGGGACGAATATCTATCCATGATTGCGAAGATAGCTCTTCATTTGTCTCTGTTTACGCGCACTGGTCGCGTATCTTTCACCTTTCAACGAGCTATTTTCGACAAAGATCACGGCAAGTTATACGTGGGAGATGACGACTATCTAACATGGTTGGTTACTAATGCTCGTGACGAAGACATTTTCCCTGAGTTATATCTATCGCAGGAATACGTGAGTAAAATCGATAGAGATAATTTTGAGAAACAAATGCATCTAGAACATGATGCCTTATTGGCTGGATTGCAAGAAGTAGTTCGAACTTGTTGCGATTCCAAAGTATGTTCAGTGAATGAAATTAATGACACCTACGATAGAGAATTGTTTAAAGCTGGAACTCCGTTCGAAACTGCTGCTAGGAGCATTTGTATGACGCGCAAAGTCGATTCTTGGATTCCTCCGGTATCGGAAATCTATGTTCCTGATACTACACCTGTTCCCAAGGAAGAAAGAATTTCTAGAGTTCCAGACAGAGACGGATTCCAGGAGAACGTCGTCGTTCAAAATAAACGAGGCATGGATGATAATGCTACTACTGTTAATGAGTTTACATTGAGTAAAATTAGACAAGAACGAGGGTCGCGATACGGTTTGAGTAAAGCTTCTTACGAGAGAAATTTCGACGTTAGCGGTCAAGTCATATGTTTCGACGTCAACAATCTGATTTCGAATTTGGCGGAATTGGAACCAGGTAGAAGATTGTTACTACCATGGTCAGGAGAATTAATGAAAGGCGACATTCAAAAGGATCTCATCGAGAAATTTCGCATAGAAATAGCAATGCGGAGATATTTCTTGGCGTCGCTATAAACGGTTGTTTATAACTTTATATTGTTGAAGTTATAACATAAAAGAATCCATTTCCCCAAAGAAAAAAGAGATAATAGCCAAAATTGTCGAAGATGATGGCTAGTCGTGATTACGTACGTAATGAAATTCTAGAAACGGCGAGGACTACTCCAGCTCTAGAAATAGGATATGATAAGAATCTTGGAGGACGACCAGCGGTTAGTCTTACTAACCCTATACCTAGAATGAATGTTATCACTGTTCCTATTCCTAATATGAAAACTAAATCTAGTTTCGAGAATGTAGTAACTAAATCAGCTATTCCTACTGTTACTGGAATGGGAGCTGAACCTGGCGGAGGAACTACTAATGTCTTTATGTGTGGCTGCTGTGGACAGCAGCACGAAGAAAAGCCTCCACCACTTCCAGAGCCTATTCCCATCCCTGTTAACAAAAATCCTAAAGGTTATTCGGATCAAGAGATGAACGAGAAGATATTTGATGTTCTTATGTCTAATGGACCAGAAATATCATGTGCTTGCGATGCTTCAGATTATTATACTATGACTAATCCTTTCGAGGGCAAATACGAATGGGAAAGTGGAATGAATGTCGTTTATAGAAATAATAAACAATTAAGGGATCTAGAAGATGAGGATACATCAGACAGAGTGGGTATAGACGGTAAAGAAAATGACACAGCTAACTCGGAATGGGTTACCGGTACCGAACTTTACATTAAATGGTCTAGATGGGGACCCAAAGACAACGGAGGAACTACCGGCAATTTGACCCACTTACTAATGATTCATGATGCTTTGGATTCGAGAAAATCCTGGTGGTGCACACAGAAAATACTTTCTCCTTTTATGGATACGGTCTCGGTGGATTTACTAGGCTCTGGTGATAGTTTACTCCCTCGCGCTATCAAAATTCCCGATACCAATCCCGATAAAACTAAAGGCTCCCGATCTAAAGACGGTAAGATTAAGAAAGACGCGTATATGGTGGAGGGAAAATTTCCCTGGTCGTTTGATTTTCATGCTAGATATCTGGTTAATATGGCCAAGGTATTGTGGCCAGGAGAGAATTTCTATGTTGCTGGTTGTGGTTGGGGAGCACAAATTGCAGCTTCTATGGCTTCTATTACCTCAAAAATAGAAGGATTTATTATGTTGAGTCCCATCGGTTTCAGTCAGACTCCACTTTCGCAATCTTTCACTCCTTATTCAGCTTTGCTTGAGATGCAAAAATTAACCAGTGACGAAGAATTAGAAGCTGTCGGTAGTCAATTTATATCTGCAGTAAACAACGCTTTATTAGCAAATTTTGGATCGAGAAGTGGATCCAACGCCACTTTATCAACTATGAAATTAATACTCGATCAATATAGTAATTTTGATCGGAGACGAGTTTTAATCGATCAATTAGTGGCTCTAGACGAATTACCTTTTCAAGAATTTCCGGTAACCGAGGATAATCCATCCGGTCTCCAAATCCAAAACATAAAGGATGAATGTTTAGTTATTTCTGCTGAACACGATGCTTTTTATCCGGCAGAACACCGCCATTTATACTCTGCAGTTTATTATCATGCTAAGACTAGTACTTCCTTGATCAGAGATTGTGGACATTTTATTTATTTAGAGAAACCATCCATACTAGCTGAAACTATTTTAAATTTTATTCGCTTCAATGATGGTTTTGAGGGATTAGATGATGCGTATATTGGATTTGTGGGGTCGAATCAGGGCAATGAGAAGACTATTATCACTGCCTTAAGACAGATATATTTTTGAAAGTAAAACATTAAACATTAATTTTAACTCGGGATAGATATGTCGAGTTAAAAATCAAATCGTCAACATAAATTTCTATCTAATAGAATTGGGAAGACTATAAAATTGAGATCCAAAATCAAACCTCGAATCGAATTTTTCTCGCGGGAGAAATTCGCGTCAAACAAAACTTTCGATTAAATAAAAATCGAAACAAAAGTCTCTTAGACAAAATCGTCGATAAGCACAAATTTATAATTTACCTTAAGAAATGGCAGGATTAGAACTTAACGCATCATCAATCGTCGTCTTGATCTCATTGGTCTTCGTAGTTTTGGGATTCATCCTTATGTTGACATGGTTCTTCAAGAAGCAATCCGCACTTGATTCAGAGGAGCGATTCAACATCGAAAGAACCAAGGTTCTTTATACTGGAGCAGCAGCTTTGGCCTTGGTGTCACTAGTGGCGATGGGGAGAGAGGCACGTATGAAGTGGGGAGCTCGCGCCGCATAATTTCATCTTTCTAAAGTAATAACTTTTACTACTGACGATAAAGCAAAACAACCGATAGATACATAAATCTAAAAAGAATTTAACGGAAGACAAATGTCCGTTAAATGAATAATCTACGTACATATAATATACACATAAATATACGTCGTAAATCAAAACATAGATTTGATGACAATTCTCGCCAACTTATGAACGATAAGAAAACTATAACCTATGCCGCTATCGTCGCCATTCTTATCGTTATCGTTATAATCCTTATTATCTATTATAGTAATTTCGATAGGAACACCTTGAAACCCTTCAGCATCCACAACAATAATCATTTTACTATGAAAGCTATCCAACATAGGAAGCCCATAGCAAAGTTTCACTCCACTCGCCATATGGTAAACGCCAATATTAATAACAATAATAACAATATTTTGAATAATGAAGATGATCAACTAATTCCACGTATAATTATACAAACCAACGAGAAGGATGAAATACCAAAGGGAATGTTCTCTGCTACCAAAACCATCCTCGATTACAATCCCGAATATACTTATCTCTATTTCAACGATGTTAATTCTCGCAAGTATATCGCCGATCATTATTCAGCGAGGATTTTAGTTGCCTATGATAAGTTAATACCGGGTGCCTACAAGGCTGATCTCTTTCGCTATTGTGTCTTGTATAAAATGGGAGGGATTTATATTGATATGGGAATGGTAGCTCGGTGTCCCCTAAGAGACGTTATTCGTCCTACAGATAAATTTATTTCTCCCGAGGATGCCGGACACGGTTATGTTTATAACGCTTTCATTTGCTGTATCCCTCATCATCCTATCTTGAAAAATGCTATTGATATCAGTGTTAACAATATCGAACGTAACAACTACGGAAGAAATGCCTTGGATATTACTGGTCCGGCGGTGTTTGCCAAAGCCGTAAGTTATTACCTTAATAATTCAAAAAATATAGCCGGATTATCGAACAAATTATCAACCGGACTATCAAACAAATCGTCAAACAACCCCGGCTTTGAAGAAACTAATGATGAAAGTTTACATGTTATAACTGATGGGCGTATAATTGCTAATGCTAGTTACGGAGAAGGAATAAGAATAATATCCTACGTTAAACACTGGCAATTTTTGTCTGGATATGGTACTAGTAATAGTCATACTCCTTTCTCCATCTCCAAAAACTTCATCAGTAGTAAAATCAGTAAAGGATCTCGTGATAAAGATGGATCCACATACAGTATGGACGATGTTAACAGCGATGAGATAGAAGATAAACGAATAACAGTAGGAGAAATTCATTACATGACTAAAGAAGAGAGACGACGATCAGCAGAGGGAGATATCTACGACGGAGAAATTATGATGTTTACTACCCGTTATCACGGTTATAGAGAAGATGTAAAATGGTATAATACTAAGAAGCATTATGGAGTCCTGTGGTCTCATTCTATGGTCTTTGCCAATGATAAAATTCGCAATATAGAATCGAGATCGGAAGAGACATCTAACGCCTAACAAACAATTTAAAATCGAAATATTAAGACCATTTTAAATCAACAAACAAATTACCTAAGAAAATCCACTAGTAAACTACTAGAAAATCCCCAACAAATGGAAGAGATTAATAATTTACATATAGATTCATCGTCATCTTTGTTTTGTACTTTAAGCAAAGATGTGATATTTGTGATAATATCGAAGTTACATCCTCTTTCGGTGTTAAAACTATTCCTATCGGATCCGGATTTATTGCGAATCTACCGCGACAATCAATTCTTTCAGCGTTTACTTTCAATACATTATCCGCATTTCACCAATCGTTATTTTGAAGATAATCCTTATCGACACAGAGATCACTACTGTTACATGACGAAGATTATGCGTCTATCGATGTTGGAGGAAATTCGACGCAAACCGAAAGCTTTCAACAAAGCAATTACAGAAATCTCACGAGAAAATATGAAACATAATCAGAAAGAAGTCGCCTCTCTGCGTCGATCTTTCGGAATACGAAGTACTATTATGAATTATATACAGGGTGAACCTATCGATATTTTTGAATTATTGTATAAGGGTGATCCGATAGTAACATGGCTATCTGTGAGAAATTCCATATCGCCTTTGTTTAATGAATATCAAACTCTACAAGAGGAATTAGAATTGGCCGCAGACAATCTTTTGGAAGAAATGAAAATCTTACATCATATTGTAGACGAAGGAGTAATAGATTCAATTGTAACAGAGCAAAATAAAACAGAGCAAAATAGAAAAGAGGAAAATGAGAACGAAAGAGATAAAAATGGGATAGGTAGAAAAGGATGTATAAAATGTAATCCCGACGGAAAATCTTATCATTATTATACTACGGTGGAATGCGATTGTTATGGATTAGGGAGAATCGGAGAAATAATCTGTTCAATTAATGAAAGAGCAGGAAACGTGGTGATGAATCGTGATGGAACCGATATGAGTTATATAATAGATAATTACGAATGGAACGATATACAAGAAAGTTATCCCAATCTTCCCTATGAAACCATAGAAGAATATTTAGTATCGTTCAAGACTCTAGAAGTACGATTAGGCAGATATATGACTGCTTTCACTGTTGACGATGTACGAGCAGAAATAGCAGATCATCAGTTAGAGATTATAAATAGTGTGAATAATATATACGCTAAACATAGCGAATATATTAGTTTTGACAGCTGATTACACCTGTACAGACGATGAATTGAATTTTCTGCAACAATTACACGATGCAGTGAAAAGAGGAGATCTGTTAGTGTTCACGGCTCTGAGATGGGAGGACATAAGGAAAAGTTTAGGTCTCATGAAAGAATGATTATATGAATAAAAAATTGACATTTGAATTCAAATGTCAATATAGCTAAGGTATCTAAAAATAAAATTTCAAAAAATTAAATTAGGAAAAGAAATCACCGTTTGATCTTTTACTCCGCCTCACATTATCAACACTGCACAAAATGAACGCTCCTGAAGCCGCTTCTAACGTTATTGCCAAGAAAGCAGAATCTTCTTCCGATTCCACTCTCGAAGAAGATTTCAGTAAGTACGATCCCAAAGTCTTCGATGCTTTTCAGAATAGATGGAAGATCATCACCAAAAAGCTCGAGAAATTAAAGAGTAAGAAAGAAAGATTACTTGAAGAGAAGAAATATGTTGAGAATCAGATCAGCCGCATGAAGCTCGACAAGGCACGTCATGACAAAGCAGTAGATGATGAAGCAACCAAAAAGAGAATGAAACTCAGACAAGAGAAGAGAGAAGAGCAGGAACGACGCAAACAAGTTCTCCTTGATAAGAAAGAAAAAGAGAAAACGAAAGAAGAACCGGAAAAGGAACGAGAACGAGCTAGAACAGAAACGGCAAGATGGCGCGCTGATTACATCAGAGAGAAAGGTTACAATTTTAAAACGAACGATCTTAATATCGATCATTTTCTTTACGGAGGATGGACCAAAGAAAATATCCAAGCATTATTGGGGCTTGGAGGTACCGGACAGACTATGGAATTCTTTAAAGATACAGACAAAGCTATGGAATTTATTGTTGACACCGCTTGTAAATTCTGTCAAAAGATTTCTCATCGCACTCATGATTGTCAATTGAAGATAGAACACGACGAGAAAGAAAAGGCCAAGAAGGAACAAGAAATCAAGAAGGAACAAGAAAAGAAAGAAAAGGCTGAGCAAGAACGTGTGGCGAAGGAGGAAAGAGACGCTGAGATAAGAAAAAGACAAAAAGAAATTCAAGATTTTCAATCCAGATGCCGAGTAAATCTCATCAAGGAACGCGGGGAAAATTTCACTATCGATGATTTTCAATTGAAAGATGAAGAGAGTCTGGGAAAGATTTGGCTATACGATGAAATAGAACTTCTCTTCAATCTTTATTATCCCGAACGAGAAAATAGATCCTATGAATATTCTCAAAATATGATTGGAATTTTGGTCACGCGAGCGTGTGCCTACTGTCGTCGTATTTCTCATCGATCTAATTCTAATGAATGTCCTTTCACCGTCAAAGAAGAAAAGAAACAATATCAACAAGAGAAAGAAAAGGAACAAAATAAGCAAGAAACGGAGAAGAAACAAGAAGAGACGGTGGAGAAATCGGATACAGAAAAGAGGAAATTAGAACTAACATTGTGGATAGCACGTAGAGAAAATCGATTGAAACTCATTGAAGAACGTTGGGAGAATTTTACCGTCGACGATTTCAAGCTTGGAAACGAGGAGGAATTCGGAAAGCAGTGGCTCTACGACGAGGTCGAGATTCTACTACATAAAGCTCATCCTGAGAAAAAGGGACAATCTTTACCTTTCAAATGTTCTGACGACGTGATTAAATTTCTAATCCGAGAATCATGCACTTACTGCAAGAAAATTTCCCATCGATCTCATTCCTGTCCCGATAACATCAAACATATCCTCCAAGAGGTTAAAGACCAAGAAAAGAAGGCACAAGAGGAAGAACAACAAAAGAATAGAAGCATCGCTAGAATAGAATACATCAAAGAAAGAGGTTCTAATTTGACTACCGACGATCTCGATTTTCTCAATGGCAAAAATTTCGGTGCTTGGTTTCAAAATGAGCTGAATGCATTATCAGAAATAATATCTTCTAACGCAAAAGGAGATGATGCATCTACCTTCAAAACTTTGGTCTGGGATAAGGGAACTATAAGAGCAGCTAAATCTTATGCCTGTGAATTTTGCAAACGTATTTCGCATCGTACCCACGAATGTCAATTGAAGATCAAACACGACGAGAAGAAAGCAGAACAATTAAAGGAAGAGAGAAGAAAAGCACAAAGAGAGAACCGATTGAAACTCATAGAAGAGAAAGGAGATAATTTTACCGTTGATGACTTCAAGATCACAAATTGGGAGAAGTTCGGACATGACTGGCTTTATGATGAAATTGATATTATGTTCAATAAGATGTACAGTGAAAAGAAAGGTTCATTTCTTTTCACTATTGATGGATTAATCGAATTCTTAGTCAAGAAATCGTGCATTCACTGTAAGAAAATCTTTCATAGATCCGACTCTTGTCCAACCAACGTCAAAGCAGAAATCAAGGAAGAAAAAGTAGAAAAAATCAAACAAGAAGATGTCGGGGCTAAAGAGAATGCTAAACTTCAGGACGAGGTGAGGAAATCTGACCTGCGAATGAAGTTGATCATCTCCAAGATGAAGAACTTTAAGCGAACGGATTTACTATTGGATGAGAAGATCTATGGAGAGTGGGACGAACAAAATTATGATCATCTCTTGAAGATTAACGGATCAGGATTCGATTTCAATTACTTCAAGAATAAGGGATACGCATGGGATTTTCTCAATAGTACTGCTTGCAAATTCTGCGATAGAATTTCTCATCGTACTGGTAATTGTTCTTTCGGAAGAACCCAAGAAAACACGGACAGGGAAGATATAGAAAAGCAGAACAATCAAAAGGTTAAGAGAAGTAAAGCTATCAAAGAAACAGGAAAAGATTTCAGAGTGTCCGATTTCAATCTAGAGACCGATGAAAGATATGGACAATGGGACAGAGAAGATCTTCTGCAGTTGCTCGATCTGTGTAATCTATCTCATACAGGTGTCAATGGGGCTAGATGTTGGATGAGAGGTTTATCTCGTGATGCTCTTATAACCTCTATGAAAGAGACTGCATGTAAGTATTGCAAGCGTATCTCCCATCGTTCTCTGGACTGCATGAATATAAACTCGCCTCAATTGATAGAAGAAAAGAGAGCTGCAGCTAGGCAAGAATTCATCAAAGAACGAGGAGCTAATTTTACCATACAGGATTTTAATAGTCATAGTAGACCGGAATTTGGTCCCTGGAACGATCTCGACTTAGAAATGATCCTTAATATAGCTAGGAGCGATGTGAATAAAATCTTTAATAGTAATCCTAATAGAAGTCATATGATGAATGTGGCCGAGTTTATTGTCGGTCACTGTTGCTCTAGATGTCATCGTATCTCTCACAAAACCAAAGAATGTACTTTTGACAGCTTATATACGATTAACCGCATGCTCGATACTAGAATCGAGAAGGACATCAAAGCCGAACAAATAAAGGAGAAAAAAGTAAAGGAGAAAGAAATAAAGGAAGAAATAAAAGCTGAAGAAATAAAGGAGGAAATAGTAGCCGAGAAGAAAGAGAAATCTGAGATAGATATTATCAAAGAGATCGTTGGTATAAAAGAAGGAGTCGATTATTCTGATCCCGAAAATGTTAAGCAATTGAGATACCAGAAAATCTTATGTACGAATGATAAAGAAACAAATGACAAAGAGGACGCGCATTTCAAGCAATTAACGGATCTCTTTGTCGTGTTAAGCATTCTTAACAATCATCAAGTTAAAGATAATAAATAGAACATCAATTGTTGTGTGGTTTCTATAATTAAAAAACTAACAATTAACGTTTTATCAATAAGCGTTAATATAAATGATCAGTTGAAAACAATAACAGCGTACATGAGTAAAAGTCGGTGAAAACTTTCAAAAACGAAAACTCTTGTTTGTAATTTCTCGAAATCAAAATCCTCTTACCTTTTACAGTCATCACATCATATAATGGATCCTTCTGACAGTTCAATCGAATTCAGACATAGCGCATACAAGCCTGAACTCCACCAGTATTTTAGTGCTAATTTCAAGGCTTTAGTTGCTAAGAACATCGAAACCATGCAAGAATTGCAATACGTACAGAAGAAACTTGAGATTATGGAGGAAGAGAAGAAGCTATTTGAAGAAGAGAAAGATATTATACGCGACAAAGAGGAATACGACGAGAAGGAGCGCATCGGAAGAGAACAACACGAGGCTAATCAGAAACAGCTTGCTCAAGCTAAAGCGCGAGTAGCACTTGTTGTTTCCAAAGGAAAAGATTTCACTACTAAAGATTTTCTTCGTCTTTGTGAGTACAGTGAAGGGTTTGGAGTATGGGACACTATCGAGCTTAACTACATTCGCAATTATAATCATGATGTAATTCATGAGAAGATGTATGTCGGCGATAATGAAAGTCTCAAGAGACTTATCTTGGGTCTCGCATGCACCTACTGTGAGAGAATTTCGCATAGCAAAGCCAATTGTCCTCAACGGAAGCAAGACGAGGAAGATTTCAAACAAAAATTACATAAAGAGGAAAAGCAACAAAAAGAGGTGAAGCGTCAAAACGAAGAACTTAAAGAAGTTCAACTTCAGACCATGGCTCGTAGAGCGATCATAAACTATAAAGGATTGAATTTTACATATAAAGATTTGAAACTGAATGAAGAAACTCACGGTAAATGGGATGCAGAAGAACTTAATGTCATATGGAAAAGATGTAACATATCAGATTTAGATTACAATTATATTCACCCGAGTAATATTTTGGATTTGATTGAATTTCACGCCTGTAACAACTGTAGTAGAATTTCTCATCGCACTAAAGATTGTCCTAATCTTATGGTAGAAAAGATTAAAGAAGAATCAAAAGAAGCTAAGGAATCAAATATTAAGGAAGAAGTAAAAGATGAAGAAGTGAAAGTAGTTGATACCTCGGAAAACGCCAAACGAGTAGAGCGCATTATGAAAGCTCTTAACATTGAACATGGGGTAGATTATTCCGGAGCTGAAAATTTAGCCAGAGTCAGATTACATAACTTACGCGAGATTCTGGACGGCGAAACGGAACTTTCCTTGTTATCCAACTTAGCTGTTATGACTAACATCTTTGACAATGCAGGAATAAGTCTCAAGGATGTCAATTGGTAATAATCATTCTTTATTCTGAATTTCTTATTCAAACACTACTTCTAATTAAAAAACTTTACATAAATTAACTCTCACAGTTGAGAGTTAATAAATAAGATAGGTAAGATAGAAATTCACTTAGGAACGGGCTTCTTGCTTTGATACAATTGCTTATCCTTCTGCTGTTTTAATAATCGTTGCTGCATCGCAATTGATCCGTCCACATCAGCTAAATAATCTACTTTTTTCTTGTGATGAACTTCTACCGGATTCGAAGACTGGCTTAAGTTTTCCTCGCTTCTAGCCTCACGATTGTTATTATTGTTAGTTGTAACGAGAGATCTATAATTGCTGATGGTGGAAATAGGATGTGATTCTTTGTAATCTGAAATCATATTGATAGCATCACTAGCACTTATCTCTTCCAAGTTATTATTGGTGTTTCTACTATTGTTATTGTTAGATGATTGAATGCGAGGGAAGAGTGGATTCTCCGGTCCATATATTTGATCTAAACTGTCTCCCTCTTGAAAATTAGAGACAAATGTTCCATTACGATACATCATCAGTTTAGAGGCAGCGAGGATTTTAGCTATCGCTTCTGCCGATGTTACTCCATTTCTCTCCGGTTCATTTCCTTTATATTCTTGTATTAACGTGGCTATATCCTCCTTCGGAGTCTCCAAATTGTCATTGATGCTATTCTTAATCGTAGAGGCAATCAAAATACGATCACGATGAATTAGTTCTCTATGGGCTGCACTCTGTAGTGTAACCTCTCGCATTACAGTATCAAATTCTAACAATCGTGTTGATTCTCCGTGTAAAGCATAAACATGTATCGATTGATCGCTATCGTCGACGTAGAATAAGCCTACATCAGTCCATCGCGTCTCTTGATCGACAGCATGAGTTATAATTCCATCGAGGGTCCACTTATTGGCTAAGAACAAGTCACCGGTTCGAATTTTAGTCGCCATTATATTAATCTTGTGTCTTTTAATTGGCGTTACTTATTAATTTGAATATTTTAACTGCTATTCAAATTCTTTTATATCACACTTATTGTGATATCTTGACGTGTTGTTCTTTTTCCTTCCGCTCCTTCTCTTGTCTCTCTTTTTGTTCTTTGTCTTGTTTTTCCTTCGCCTCCTGTTGATCGCTTTGTTGTTTAAGCATGAGGAAATCGTAAAGAACGATTATAAGTGCATCAGGGAACTTCTTGAGATCAAAAGAAGTAGAATTATTGGATTGGTTATATTGACCACCATAAGGAGCTCCATCTTTCTTTCCCATTATTTTAACCACATCAGGATTAGAAGCATTAAAATCCATAATAATCTCCATTAAAGTCTTAAACATACGATCGTTCATGGCTGAAATATGAGCTGCCATCTCACTCAGATTCAAATTAGCTACTATTTCTTTCTTCCCGGCAGGAGAAACAGGAGCATTAAAGAGATAACCTTGAATTCGACGCGAAATATTACCTAAGATCATAGATTGTCCCGATTGATGAATATCATGATCGAGTCTTACCGTCCTCCAATAATGCTCGTTCATATTATTCGCTCCATTAATATTGGTAGTATTAACTATTTGTTGATTATTGTTATTGGTGTTTTGCACTGCCGGCGCCCTTGTTATTGTCACTTGTGGTGACTTATTAGGGATAGCATGAATAGGAATTGGTCTTCCATTAGGAATAGGATATGGTATGCTGGTTGAACTTTGAGGATATTGTTGTTGATATTGCGGCTGAGCATAAAGTTGAACGTTAGGCGAATGAGCAAAATTATTAGAAGGAATAACAATAGGATTCATACTGATTGTTATGTATTCGCACTTTAATTACTATTGGGTGGTTTCGATTGCATGCACCACAAAACAACAAAAGCGGTTTTCATACTTACATTCAATTTATCGCATATAATTGAGAGATAATTTATCGTTACTATAATGGACGATAAATTGTTATTTACTTAAATTTTTCCTTGGTTGTAGGTAATTTTGTGGGATTACTCATAGTTAGCGGGTTTGAACTTCTGCGCTTGTTGGCTCCAATTTACTTGTTGATTGGCCGATTGCACTTGTGGAGTCTGAATGGGAGCTGGAACACCGCGAGGATTAGAAGCCATACCATTTACGTTAGGAGCGGTGGATTGTCCGTATTGAGGGCGACTTTCATTGTTTGGTTGATAGCCGTTGTTTGGTTGTTGAACTTGAATTCGTGGACGCTGAGCGGATTGAGCAACTGCATTACCGTGAGGTTGAGGAGTTCGCACCGGATAGCCTTGTTGTGGTTGAGACGATGACGATGATTGAGAATCAACTGATCCGTTAATATTATCCATCATATCTTGACGAATGGCTGCTGATGTATAAGGAGTTTCGCGATTGCTCTGCACCGATTGGCGGTAGGATTTGTATGGCTCTTGTTTCAATTTCTCCAAAATCCATTCCTTAACTTTGGTCCACTCATGAGGGCCGTTGTATCTCTCTCCGTTCTTCAAATCGTTAGGAAGACGAAGTTCCAAATAAGGGGCTGAAGTAACTCGGGAAGCATACACAGGAGGAACTTCGAAAGTTTCTGTAGTTCCGTCTGGATCACGACGAGTACCGAACTTGAAATAAACAAATTCCACTCCGGAATCTCTGAGCTCCTTATCGGAGGTTAATTTTTCCCATGGACCGTCTGGATTAGGAGGTAGATCCGTAGTTGTACCTGGAGGATTTCCTTTGAACCTATTACAGGGCGGGCAACCGTAGAGCCCAAAGAACGTGAATACTGCTACCTTTGTTCCTGACATTTTTCTATCTGAATTTTATTCTCGTAAGACGATTTGCTTATCAAATTATAGAGGCGTTTTATTGTCTGGGCTTTTAATTTTATCGGAGAGACTTTTATGTGCCGCGGATGCCAATCGTTAACGATTTTGGTGATGTTGTTCCCGTCAAAATCATTAAAGTTCAATCACGATTACCTAAAATTAAAACCATTTGCACTATTAACATGAATACTGATTATAGTGTACAACAAGCACAATACATCACCGATGGTTACTGTATTTTTCAGAATCATTTAACTTTGGAAGACTGTCAAGTTTTAACTCATACTGCTATAGATTCTTTGTTCAGGGTGGCTTTTCATGATGAACCTCATGTTCCGGCATCGACAATAGAAAATTTAGAATTGTTTAATAATAAAGGTCTTCGAGAAGCTCATTTAACTAACCCTAATTGTATTTATAAGAATAACAATACCAGGACACCATTCTGTTCGAAAAGCGGAGGTGGTATAGTTCATCATGGTAAATATTTACCCGAGGTACAGAAGAGATTTACCATGACTAAATCCACTTACGATAAAGTATTAGCATGCTATAAAACCTATCCTAAAACCGATTCTAATAGCATTACAAATATTGCCCAAATCTTCGGCCCTGAAAACTATTCTATCAAATATAACGGTTCTGAAGATATGCCGAAACATCTTGATAGTAATTTCATCTTCGATAACGAGCAAATTTCTCTAGAACGCGTTCAAACCTTGGTCGTAACCTCCATAGATAGTATTGGTGTTATTAATGGAACTTTATCTTTGAGGGATTCAGGAACGATAGCAATTATTCCTCGTTTTCATCTGTATCGATTTCATGCTGCTATATTTTTTGATCCTGAAACAGGAGATAAACCATTGAAAGTAGGAATAGAAAGATTTATGGTTCTAAAAGGTTTAGGACGTGATAGTGGTTTCGACGAAGCTTTACCATCATTTAATACATTATTATCGGAATTACATCAGATAAAGATTGGGGCATTATCACCACAAACTCATCATCGACGTTATTTATATTTACCGTTGCCCGAACTTAATAAAGCAAATAATACTGATGATAATGTAATGTTTGTTCCTTTGGTGTGGACTCCGATTGCAATGAATCCCGGAGATATGTTTTGTTGGAATCAATGGTTACCACATCAAAATCTAAGATGTAAATCAAAAATTCCAAGAATAGTCTTCTATGTCAGATATTACCCAGTAGCAAACTGGTATGTTGGATCCGAAGCACATAAATTACTAATTGCTACCTTAGAAAAAGGAGACTATATTGATGAAAGTAATAAATATGATAAAGTTAAAGATAATAGCCTTGAACGCAAGATTCTCCATGGAAATAATCAAAACAGGTATATCGGTAAACCATACTATTATGTACCCGAAGATTCTTCTCAGCGAGCCTTCACCGACTACATCCAATGTCTTAAGATGTAAGAGTGCTCGCTTTCGAGTAATTTTTGCATCCTCGCTTTAGAATGGGGCCTGGCGGCCCCTAATTCTCTAAAACTATGAGACGCGAAAATTCTCACGTTCGCAGCTCGGCCTAGACGGCCTCGCAACTATACGAATCTCTATAATCCTCTGCAATGTATTTAACGTCAATTCTATGACGTTAAATACATTCTAATTTGTTTCTTATTTAACGCCATACAATTGATGTTAAATAATTTGCCATCCTTTATACATAGACATTATTACAGGAGGCGGAGCCGACTCCCGAGCGAAGCGAGGTTGGCGAGCGTGAGAATTTTTGTGAGACATAATCTTAAAGTATCACGGGCCGTCTAGGCCCGATACTAAAGAAGAGGACACAAAAATTACTCGAAAGCGAGCCCCATTACCTAATCGACGTCGTCAGTAGCAGTTTTTACTCTATTTCTTTCACGCTCTTCAGCTAACATTCGATCTCTCTCAGCATCCTCTAGATATTGTTTCACTGCCTCTTTACGTTTTTGCTTTTCTTGTCGCGCTTCTTCCGCATGTCTTCTCCTCATTTCACTCTGTCCCATACTTTTTTCTTTAATGTTCATATCGTCAAGTTCGTCATCTTCTAAGATTTCTACTCGAGGATTATCGTTTGAATTATTATTACTATTATTTCCACTATTATTTCCTCGATTGAAGAGATGATCGAAAAAATCGTTAGTTTCTTCACTAGCCTTGGTCCGAGCTTTGTTTTTTGTTTTATTATTTCCCGTTTTATTATTTCCCGATTTGCTTTTGACGTCCTTGTCCTCGAAGAATGGATCATGTTTCTTGTGTTTCCTATCAGGTAAGGCAGATTCACTATAAAAAGGTTCGAAACGAGAATTATCGGCGATAAAGGCTCCATCCCATAAATTTATTCCTAATAAATTTAATCCTTCGCAGACGATGTTTATTCCAGAGATAGTTTTAGCGGTTTGTACGGGTCCTATACTGGTAACAATACTTCTAGCCATATCTTTCAATGGTGGAGGAAGACCATCATAAATCTGTTGACTATAGTTTTTCTTAACTTTCACTATGTGATCGGTATCGTAACGTTTATCATTGCTCGCATAAGGATTATTAGGGTTCGTGTTTCTGTCACCAAGAGGTTTGTTTTTATTCCTCTTACCCTCGTTCACGTTATCATTAACTTTGTTCTTGTCTGATTTGTTGTTAGGCTTTTTCTTAGACTGTCTGTCAACTTTAACCTTATGATATTTATTAGGTAGAGGTTTCTTTTTCCCGATAGGAGTAGTATCAGTACGAGGATTACTCAAAGTTTTAATCGGTTCTTTATTATCTTTAGTATCAGTTTCAACAACTTCGCGAGTTACTTTCTTTGACTTAGCTATCTTTGAAGGATTTCTCGGCCGTTCTTCGATTATCTCTTTCCTTTCTTGAGTTTCAATTATATCTTCTTCGATTGTTTCTCGTTTTGTTGATTCTTGTCTCACTGGAACTCTTTCTTTCTCTATAATCGTCTCTCCTTGTAGTATAACTCGACACAATTGTTTTATCCTCTCTTGTTTTTCTATCGACAATAAAGCGAAGTTTCTATCTATTATATTATTATCAAAGTCATTTATATTATTATCTTTATCGTTATTACTGATTGCTTGACAGAGAATATCGAGTTGCTGCGACATCAAACATCGTAATATAATATTATCAGGAATATTTCTTATGGGAGTCTCGACGAATTTGCTTTCGTCTCCGTATAGAACATCATTTATTTCTTTATTGATATTTTTATCTTTATTATTATCTTTATTATTGGATTTATGTTTGTGAGAGTGAGAATGGTCACGGGCTCTCTTGACTAACGCCTTGTGAAATAATTTACCATCATTCATCCCATGAAAAAACATATTAAGTTTACTATCGTATGCATCACTCGATGTCAATATATCTAAATCCGGCACTAAATGTTCTAAGATATCAACGTATTTTGACGCTTGAGCACTAATTCTTCTCTGAATTTCTTCTATAGGAATCATGATCGTTCCTGAAATATATCCAGTTAAAGTAGTATCGTCTTTTCCGGTGTCGGTGTACAATGCTATTCCCAATATCTTATCCTTGCCATTGTCGAGATAATCAATAGGGAAAGGATTTATCATAGCACCATCTATAACTTTCATTCCTTCGAAATCCATGGGTTTAAACACTCCTGGAATATTAGAACTCATAATAGCAGCAATACTGACCGGCATAGCCGGATCACTCTTATAATCAATTTTATGGCCACTCTTTTGGCGACGATCAGTAATAGAAAAAGCAATATAGATTCCCTCGTTGTGCAAATCCAACAAAGTTGGAATTTTTTCCCGTTTCACGAGTATCAATTCTTGCAATTCTGTTAACAATAAATCACTACTAAGCAATCCAAAGTCCTTCTTTATACCTTCTATATTCACCGAATTAATTCCATTGAGAACTTTGATTTTAATAGCTCGTCGAAAGAGTTCTATTGGTCTCCATCCCAATGCCAATAATGTAACAATAACGGCTCCTATAGAACATCCAGCATATTTCCTAATATGACGCAAATGCCCTTCAGCATGAATGATAGCAAGAGATCCTAAAGCATACATCCCTTTATAACCACCAGAACTAATAACCAATCCATCGTACGGTTCTATTTGATGATTCTTACTACGAGATTTCTTCATAGATTTAGTTTCATTTATGGGATTCGATAACTTAAATAGTTCTCAGTCAATGTTATCGTCTCGAAGAAAATTGTAGAGGCAAATGTAAAAATAGTCCCAACAAATAAAACACGTATATTAAGTAATTTTAATAGAATCGAAGATGAATTCGGATAAACGATATTTGTGTACTGCGAATATGGCTGAGAATGGAGTTGACATTCTTGATATGACTTGTTCTGTTATAGATATGATGCCTCCTGTAAATGGTACCAATAACAACTCTTTTCATAACAACAATAATGAATATAGCCATGGTATAGAACCTGTAGAGGTGCAAGGAGGATATGAACGTGGTCGAGAACGTAGACGCCATGATAAGTGTCGCGAGCCCTGCGGTAGCCCCACTTGTATCTGTCCCCAACCATGTCCAGTACGACCAGTTGTTCCTCCTATCGTGAAACCTGTCGATTGTCAGGGTGGTGGCCTTGGATTCAATTGTCTCGTTAATCAAGAATGTGCTGCCGGATTAAGTTGTGTCAATGGTCGATGTGAATGTACTAAACCTTTGGCTCCAACCTTATTCATTGGAACCTCGGGAAATCAAATTTTTGCTAATTGGACTCGACCAGCCAATACCGATTATTTCAATGTTTTCTTGACCGGTCCTCAGAATCAGACTTTGTTGTTTTTTCAAAGTCAGGCGGCTGTTTTCGGTCCTCTACCAGCAGGATCTTATACCGTTACAGTGTACGCTGGATCTACTAACTGTGGCGTGTCAGTTTCGGGAGGAACGACTCAGAGCGCTATCCCCATCCTTCCACAATAATAAACAAAAGGATTAAAATTGTATTATCAAACAGTAGCTACTGTTTGATAATTTATAGACGTGCAATTTAGTATTAAGCTTTAGGAGCCCTGTTACGTTTCTTGTATGTGGGTCCCGAGGCAGCACCACGTTTAGGTTTATCATCTTTGTCTCCACCACCTCCTCCCGAGAACATACTGGCTAAACCACCTCCTCCACCACCCATGAGGCCGAGAAAGGATTTAATCATAGAAAAGACACCTCCGTTTTCCTCAGAACCTTCTCCAATTCCTATACCTGCGTCCATTCCTTTGGCTCCTGTCTCATCGATAGTCTGAAATGTATCCTCGCCGCCAATCAACTGCGCATATAGCTTCTGAAACTGATTAGTATAATCCTTTCCTGTCTTCTTGAAGATGAATTTAGCAATGACGAAAATTCCTGCGTTGACAGCCATGAAAAACGGCAAACGAAAATAGATAGGAAAATCAATCCCAATTCCAGCCCAATCTGATTCTCCCAACTCTCTCAACAAGCGATCGTAATGTTTCATGGAATACATTTGATTCACTGTAAATCCAGCCATATCCAAACCCATCTTATTTCCCAAGAATTGCATCACCAAAAATCCTCCAATAAGGAAAATCTTGAAATTACTAGTCTTGACACGTAATTTGATGCGATCCATAACATGCTCGTATAATCGTACCATCTTAGCTAATTTCATTTGTTTGGTGATACGAGGTAAGGCAATATGTGGATATCCCTCCCTAATCAACTTGAAACGATAGAGCATTTCATCCTTGCGTTCACCGATAGTAACTTTACTGTCTTCGTGCTCTGCTGATTCTTCATAAGCATCATCTCCGTAAATAACATCCTCCGGATCGTCTGCTTGTGCATTCAAAGGATCATAGATATAATTTTCACGGAGATTTTCGGCTTCGGTACGATAGAGTCCATCAGCAACAAATTGAAGAGTGGGATCGAGATTTCCGTTAGCGTCACGTTCGCGTTTTCTCTTTTTCTTTTCGGCTTCAGTCATAGGACGATATCCCTTGGGGATTTTAACTTTCTGCTCCTTGGCTTCGGATTCATCCACTTCGTCACTATCGTTCTCTTCGCTACTCTGTTCGCTTTCGTTATCACTATTATCGCTCTTGCTAACTTTCTCGCTTTCGTCATCTGATTCACTGGTATTGGATTTTTCCGAGCGATCACTCGATTCGCTTTCGGATTCACTCTTGATAACTACCTTCTTCTTACGTTTGATTTCCTTCTTGACAGGTTTCTCTACCTTTCGCGATCGTAATTTCCTCTTCGATGTTTCGACTACTCTACCTCTAGTTGACTTTTTTCTTGATTTCTTCTCGGACACGATTTCTTCCACTTCGATCGACTCATTATCACTATCGTTATTATTGTTGTCTTCAACTGTATTCCCTTCTTCGTCTACTTCTACCATTCCCACTTTTTCTATTTTTCCCACTTTTTCTCTTGATTCTTCGGTGGGTTTGACTTGAGCGGGAGCTGGAACGAGTAAAGGCTGTCCAGGTAAAGTACTATCTTGAGTCATCTTGACTTTGGGCTTCGCTTGTACTGGTTCATCTTTCTTTATTTGCTCTTTTTTAATTGATTCCTTTTTGAGTGATTCTTTCTTTGGAGTTGGCTTCTTAACAGGAACTTCTACTTGAATAGGAGTTTGATTAAGGATTTCCATGTAAGTCTTCTGTCGAGAAAGATCAGGAGTACTAAAATCATTCTCGTCTTTTTCCTCTATCAATGGAGCTTCATCATCTACGACTTTCTTTTCGGTTCCAATTTTCTCTACTTGTTTCTCAACTACAGTCTTCTTAATGCTAGGCTTCTTGGAACTCTTCTTTTTCGGGGTGGGAATTCTTTCAGACGTCTTAGTAGGGATCACATCCTTCTCCTTATTAATCTGTTCACGTTTAGATTTGAGCCGTCTTTCCTCTCTTTGTTGTTCTTTCTGTTTCTTTTCCTCTTGTTTCTCTTGTTGTTTCCTTTTAGCTTCTTTAATCTTGTCCTTGCGAGCTTGTTCTTGCTTTGCCTCTCGACGTTGACTTACCATCTCTTCAATAACTTCACTAATAGCATTAGGACGAGTCATAGTTGCTAGAACCCGTGCGTTTAATTCAAGTCCTTGATCTCTAGCCTCTTGAACAGTTTTCTTCTGACTTTCGTTGAGAGCAATCTTAATAGCATTCTTGAGATGAGAATCGTCCTCGGGATAAAATCCATCAGGATAAGTTTCGCTTATTTTCTTATCAATAGCAGCTTTGCGAGATCGAATCTGACTCCTAGCGGAATGAATGGAACTTTTTCGAGAGCGAGAATCTTCATCGTCATTTCCACTAGAACTCAATGAAGATTCTGATTTATATTTCTTGGCCTTCTTTTCCTTAATCCCTTTCTTGTTCTTCTTTTCCCTATTCTCTTTTTCTCTAATTTCTTTCTCTTTGGTTTTAGAGGTTTTAACCGCTCTTCTATTGCTAGATTGAATAGTACGGCTTCTATGAGTACTTTTGCTTTTAATCTCGCGTACATCAGAAATATTCGATACATTGGAATTTGAGACATGTGATTCTGAATCTCTAATATCTGATTGTAAATTACTACTCTCGGAATTTTCCAACTTTGTAATTTCATCTGCAGTCATAGATCTTCCGCCAATCTTGATCCCCACATCCTTTCTAGATTTTTCTCTGTGTGGAGAACGAGGACGAATAATATCAGTAGGAGAAGTCGATTCGACCACTTCAATCTTAGGAGTCTTGGATGATTTCGCGAGCTTAGTTGATTTAGAGATAGATTTCTTGAGAGGTTTTATACGACGTTCTTCTCTTTCTCTTCGATGAGAAGAAGTATCACGTCTATTACTTAATCTATCGTCAGGATTGCTAGTGATTGATTTTCTGGAATCGCGTTCGTCGGATTTAGCCTGCCTATAGGTATCATTTCTTTTATCATCTTTCTTCTCTTTGGTCTCTTTAGTTTCTCTTTTCCTGATTTCCTCTTTGACTTCTTTCTTCTCTTTGACTTCTTTCTTCTCTTTGACAGGTTTCTTAGATTTAACCTCTCTGACGGGAGAACGACGATCAGCTGGAGGACTCTTCGGCAACGATATCTTTTTTTCTATTCTTCCCTCTATTGCTCTTTTCTCCACTGGCTTCTTATTGATTATTTTCTCGATTTTTGCAATTTGCTTCTTAGAAGGAACCTCTTCTACTAAAAAAAGATCATTACGTATAGGATTGCTTCTAACGGTTCTATGAGGTCCTGAATTAACAGGAGAAGGAGATCTACTTCTATCGCTATTATCAATTTCATTATTTCTACTGTTTGCATCCATTTCTCTGGGGGACGATTCGACGCCTCCTCTTACAGCATTATTAACTATTTTAGGTCTCTCGTTAGAAGTAACATTTAAAGCTATCATATTAGACGCAGGAGTATTAGTTGTAGAATTAGAAATATTAGTTGTAGAATTAGAAATATTAGTTGTAGAATTAGAAATATTAGAGGAATTAGGTTTCGTTGGCTCAGGAACAATAGGTATAATATTGACTTTGGTTGGTGCGAATTTATTAATAGGTTCTTTGATTTCTCCGTCTTCGAAGCTAGGCATACGTCCTGAAACTCTTCTATCACTGAGATTAGAAGTAGCAGCATCATTCTTGTCACGAATTCCTTTTCGTTTCCCCGACGTCAAATGTATTATAGTCTTATTCGTGTTATTCGCATTATTTATTCCGCTTATGTCAGAATGAGATTTATTATATTGCTGTTTATCATGATACTCTTGCTTGTTATAATGATCGCGATTTATTATAGGTGATGTAGGTGGACTAACTATATCAGCTGTTTGTTCTGGAGTAAATCTCGATACTTTTCCTCTATTATACAAACTGTCCATATCTTTCTCGGATATGGTACCTATGGAGATGCTCATTCTTTATTGTATCAAAATTTATCTTTAGCGGTGGGTTATTATCAAGTACTTATTTATATTTAAGCGCTACTATGTTTAAATTGATCCTTAAAAATTTAAAGAGATCAATAGCGTCGATATTTTTATTTTGCGAACCCGTATCCTTAAGTCGATAGAATGAGGAGATGGTACCAGAAAAAAGAAAAATAAAAATTAATTTTCAGATTTTTGAGTCAAAGCAAAAATCGTTCCATCATCGCTTACTTTAGTCGATCACAATGAATAATGTACCCGTAGAGAATGAGTTTCCTGCAGGAATGCAAATGATGGAACACAATTCTAAATCGGTCTTGGTCTACGTTGCATCAAAAACCAAAGATACAAGATATATTACTCGAGATATGTTTACTCAACTGAGTGGAGGAATAGCCGGAGCTCCACCATTAGTGAAATTAAGTCCTAATAAAGAATGTAATACTGTTGCCGGAACATCAACAGGAGTAAAGATAACATTCACTCATATGTGGGTCGCTCAAGGGGGAATAGTAACTTATCTCCTGGGCGAATTCATTGATGTCTTCGAAGATATAAAATGGACAATGGGTACTTTTCCCGGAAAGATCACTGATATGTTCATGGCTCTGGTCTCCAAGAAAGGTTACAAACTACTGTTTCCTAGAGATCAACAACAAGCAGAGGAAGTTTTCGAATTGGGAAAAGGCGCAGTCAACATCAACGCCAACAACATCAACAATAATCAAACTACTAAGATAACTCCGTCGCCTTATAATTCTGATCGACGACCGACATCCAATCGTCGCTCCGGTTTAGTAGCTCAACTCAATGCCGATTATAAACTGGCCGACAAACTATCTCTACAGGAGTTAGAAAATATCATCCGAGAAGCAGAAGATATCTACAACAATGCTGAAAATGAAGATTCATCAGATCAAGAGGAAGTTCTCGACGACGGAGTTTACGACTACATCAAAGATTTGTATCGAGCTTTGGCTTTAGAAAAGGGAATAATAAATCCAGCTTTGCTCAATCCCAATATCGGTAAATTTCACGTTCCTGCTAATCAAGCCAATGCAGATGGAACTCAAGCAGCAAGATTTTTGAAAGCGCCTATTTGGATGGGCTCCTTAGATAAGATGAATCACGGTGACGGGAAATTAAGTTTATGGAAAGGGAAATTTCCGGGACCATATGTAGTCAGCGCTAAAATGGACGGAGCCTCTTCTCTTTACTTCTACGAAAATGGTCAATATAAGTTATATGGCAATAGTGATAGCGCTGGAAACAGTCAAAATATCAGCGAGTTGTTACAGTATCTTAATTTGCCCACCTTGGAACCGGGAATACTCATTAGAGGAGAAGTTATTCTGAAGAAGTCTCTGTTTAACGCTAAGTACAAACGCGAGAATCGATTAGACAAATCTGACAAGACCAAATATAGAAATATTAGGAATGCGGTGGGTGGTTTGGTGAATAAAGTTGGTGCTCGTGCTGGTGGATCCAAGAAAGCATCAGAGCCTCTTGATGTAGCTTTTATTCACGAGCTTGATTTCATCGCTTACGAAGTTATCGTCGATTTATCTAATCCTGTTAATATGGGACCTAATGCTCGTTATCGCACTCAGATGAAATGCAGCGAACAATTCGATTATCTGGTGAAACTCTTCCTTCCTAATATGCTGATTAATGGGCGTCCTAGTAATGGTGGTGTAGCTCCTTTCTTGATTACTCCTACTATCGATGATGCTTATCTCTCGGCGTTATTCGATTATATGTTAGCCAATGTCGATTATATGTTAGACGGATTGGTGGTTTGCAGTGATGCTCAAGCTTATGATCGCGTAGACGGAGAAAATCCTTCGTATGCACGTGCTTATAAGAAACCTTTAACAGTATTAACCGGAACTACTACTATTATTGCTATAGAGTGGAATGTCAGCAAAGATTGGCTCTGGAAACCAACAGTAATCTTCAATCCCGTAGAATTAGATGGATCATGTATTGAAAGAGCTACCGGACACAACGCCAAAATCATAGTAGAAAACAAGATCGGTCCTGGAGCTATCGTTGAAATAACTCGAGCCGGCGGAGTTATTCCTCATATTATTCGAGCTACTGTCATTCCTGCTCCTGCTGATGCTAATGGTGTTATTCAAGGTCAATTACCTAATGGTCCCCATAAATGGAATAGCAGTGGAGTAGAATTAATCGCCGATCAAACTGATCCCATCATTGTTCGCGGAGCAAACATAAAGAAAATAAAGCATTTTCTGAAGAAGATAGGAGCTAAGGGAATCGGACCAGCCAGAATAGCACAAATGTATGACATCGGAGTAACTTCAATTCCAGCCTTGTTTCAATTGCAGCCGCATCACATAGCTTTCATGGGGGATAAAGTATCACAGAATGTGGTGGACGCTATCAAGAAAGGGACTTCTAATTTGTCTTTGCCTCTATTGGGAGCGGCTGCAGGGGCTTTCGGAAAAAGTATCGGTCATACGTTGTTGGAGGTAGTTTTCGCGGCTTATCCTAATATTATGGATTCAGAAGCTGTAAGGACTAATAACATTCCCGTTTTACAACAAGCGATAAGTCAACTGCCGGGATTTGCGGAGTTAAGAACCGATCAAGTAGCAGCGGGATTTTATCCTTTCTTGCAGTTAATTCATCAGTTGCTGCAAGTAGGTTATGTAGTTCCTGTAACTCGAGTAAAAGCTCCTATTAGTGCGGTAGCGAGCAATCATCCTTTAGCTGGAATGAATATTGTCTTTACGGGATTTACTAGAGCACGTGAAGAGGAAGCAGCAGCCTTTGTAGAAAGTATCGGAGGAAAAATTCAATCGGGAGTTACTAATGCTACTAATATTCTTGTTACTAATGATGCTAATGCTAGTGAATCGGGGAAGACAAAAGCCGCTCGCGCCAAAGGCATAACAATAATGTCGCGCGCTGACTTCGTCCGGCTCGCCAAGTAGTTAGGCTCGCTTTCGAGTATTTTTCTTATTCTCGTTTTAGAATCGGCCCTAGACGGGCCGTGATTCTAAGTCAACTACAAGCTAACAAAAATCTCACGCTCGCCTCCTCGCGCAAGGCGCTCGGAAACCATAGAATAACTATGATATAATTAAAAACTTAAATTATGATCTCGAGTCTGAGATCATATTGCGGCGAGTGTGAGATTTAAAAAACGAATTTATGGAGCACGTGTTCCATAAATTAAAATAGCTGCTGACGAAGATAATTGAATACCTAATCATGGCTGATATTACATTAACTGATAATTTAGAAAAGACCATAGGCAAAATCCTCGATGTTGAATTCAAAAGTTACTATAAATTCGAATTTAGTCTGGTGTTCAAAGTAGAAAAAGACGGGGTTGTGTATCATGTTAGAGCTACGACGGGAGGAGAATCTGATCTTATTTATAGATATAATCCTATGTCTACCGATTGGAGTGAACACTTAGCCGCCGATATTAAGAATATAATCGCCATACCTTAATTATTAATAAAAAAATAAAATATAAGAATGCAATTATGATCTCGAGTTCAGGGATCATAATATAATTGATAGAGATGAATTTGTCACTTATCGATGAAGGTTAACTCGAAGGTTGCCTCGGGATTCGCTCGATAACAGAGATTATCGACGCGAGGCGTATTTAACCCCCGTAATCGTGAATCGGTTTTATCTAGTTTAAAATCGGCACCTCCAATGTCAATATTATTGATGGTAGCCAATAGAAAATATTTTGCCATGACTCCTTTCAGGCTCAGTCTCTCGATTGTATACAACTCGGTCAAAATCTCGCCAAAGTCAACGATTGATTCAGATGGCGTATCGAATGTTACCTCGTGAATTAGAGGAATTTCTCCTGGTATTTCAGCAATCCATAACTTCAAATATTTAACATTTTTGAAAGTGATACGTTTTAGCAACTGATTTGTAACATCATTCTCTTTTTGAACGGTTACTGAAAGAAGCAATTTTACGCCGTCTTTATTGTTTTCCCGGGCATAAGCCTCGCGTTCGTTTTGTCTTTGTTGGATTAGTTCTTGTACGGCCGGCTCAACGGGAACATTTCCAACCCCGTAAATTTTTCGCTTGAGTTCTAATATTCTTAATATTTTCTCATCGGGAGTCAAATTGGGTTCCTGTTCGTTAAGGATTTTCATTTCATCACTCATGGCTTGAAATTTCTTTCGTTGATCATTAATATCTACTTCCATCTTTATCTATTTTGCTTGATATTGTATCGTTGCTTATTGTTGATTTTTACAGTTGGAATTTTGTCCTTATATGATATCGATAAATTTCCTGCTTGAGAAAAATTAAAAGCGATTCCGAACAGATAAAATTTTCTGCTCATAAAATTCAATAGGAATCTAGAATATAATTCAACGTTGATGAAACGATCACGGAGTCTCCCCACGAATAATCTTCACGTCAAACACGTATCGAATGATAACGATGATTATTGTGATTCCAAAATATGCCACGTCGAAGATGATGTAGATCTTAACCGACGCTCCATCAAATATTTGTGTTTAGAACTAGAGAGAAATAGAATTACCATCTGCAAGATGACTGATTATATTAGAAGTTTAGAGAAGCACATAGGGCGTATGGATATCCAAATTTCCAAGTGGCAAATTCATGCTACTACGATGGAGAAGCGAGTATCTGACCTCCAAACGTCTATAAATAAACTTTTGGAACGCAAATGAGGTTCGTTTTCGAATAGTATTGACATCGTAATTACGATGTCAATATGAAGTTTTTAAAAAACATACGAAAGCGAGCCTATACTCGCTACATGAGCATGAGAATTAACTTGGTGAAAACATCGTTATTCAACTTGCTAAATGGATGATCTGGGATTTTTCTAATAAGCCTGAGAGTAGTTTCTATTTCCTCTGGGATGCCGATTCGAAACGGTGTATACCACTCCTTATAAAAATCTCGAGGATTGGTCATGACAGGATTGATAGAAGACGTCCACTGACGTTGCGGATCATCCTCTATCCAATGAATTCCTTTCAATTCTAATTGCATCAAATGTGCGTTGACGTACATACGATTAGTAAGAATAGCTATTATTGCAGTTACGCGTTCCAAATAATTATGATAATCTTGGAGAAACTTGGCTGTTTCAGGAGTGGGATCTTTGAAGATATCTTCATAGGCAGGATCTCTCTTCTTGGGATAATCGAGGATACTCTTCCAAATTTTCTGTCCGTACTTACGAACATGTCTATAACGACGAATCTCAGGAACAAACTCTGCGAACAAAGAAATCTCCCTTCTGGGCTCGGTTTCTTCATTTGTTCCCCAAGTACTATCCAAATATTTGATTACACGCATGTTGTAGTTTTGATCGACCTTCACTACGGGATTATTAATTAAATTTGTTATCAATTCCAAAACGGTGTCATAGTTAAAATTAAACATAAAATGTCCGTGCAAATTTAAAGTGAGGTGAGACGTCACGCATTCGAGATTGTTGTTACGTAAGACGGATCCGTTAGCCCGATCTAAATTCTCGTCCCATAAAGTAGCATCGGCATAATCACTGTACTTCTTCATCGATACTTCAGGAGTTTTATCTACGTAGTTGAAAGAAGGACGAGCTTCATTCAGAACTCCTGTTTGATAAACGTTGATTTTGAGATTAGTCAGACGAAGTTCATCTGGTTTCGGAACCGCTTCTAAAACGTCACCTACACTAACATCACGATCTAACATATCTCTGTTTATCTTTAATCCTAAACTGGAGAGCAATTTATAAACTTTAGATATCTTTTCTTCTTTCTTCTCAGCATCCATATAACTTCTACCAAGTTTATCCTTATTATCTGCATTGTTATGGTGTCTACGATAGTAATTATTCTCTGTGGAGTCTGGATCGTAAGTAGGAAAATTCTTTCGAATAAAATCCTGTGTTATTCCCGGGAAAACTACACCGTAACATCGATTATAATAATTACGTATGCGATACTCGAAAGACGTAGATCGACGACTAACATCGACAATTAAGGCCGATTTAGCTGTACACCAAGCACCCAAAGTCGTTCCCCATATCATACGTCCATCGAAGGCTAACATACAGGGACCTAAATCGAATCCACCAATGATTGATCCCAATGTGGGATAGACGCGATGAACGAACTGATAGATTTGATAACGATAACTACGACCCTTAGGATTTAAGGCATTTCCACCTTCTCCTGAAATGTCAACATATATCCCGTGATCTTCGTTATGTTTTCGTCGTTCTTTCATACGCTCCTCATAAGCGGCAATAGTTTCGTCGCGATTTTTATACGCGTCTTCCCATTCTAGAACCACATTAGTAACGTATTTCTTATGCTCGATACGAATCATACCGTGTTTAGAAAGAGACGATGAAATAGTGGCTAAACAATCGAAGAGAATTGTAGTAGCTTCTTCTTTACTACAACTATGAAAGAAGAGATCACAATCGGAATCTTTCAAGACATTGTGGACGTTTTGAGGACTATTATAGTCTTCATTGTTAGGGAAAGGAGCATTAATATCACTCCTGAGTAATCTGGATAAACTTCCTCCACATACCGCCAATTTCCCGTAATGCTTGTTTAGTAGTGTTCGTAGGTGATAATGTACCGCGTAAAATTTCTCTATCATGTTTTCCACATTTGCGATACCAATGCCTGGTATGACTCTCATTGTTCCTTCATCGTCTTTTACGGGTTTAAAATTACGTCTATCATCGGTGAAACTATAGAGATTATCAAATAGTTGTGCTTCTATGTCTTGCGTGTTTCTGTGGTATGGTAGTCCTTTGGTATCAGCGATAAACAGACGACCCTTCTCTTTCCACTCTCGATGATATTCAGTAATGTAATCTGAACTCGGTGGAAGTGGATCGTTGTTACTATTGTTATTATTATTATCATAAGAAGTAATTGGAGAAGATGAAGGAGCTACGATGGAAATAAGATTACCTTTCTTATTTCTAATAGGTTTATTTTTGCTGCTACTGGGCTTCTTTTTGGTCTTTGTATTATTGTCTGGAGTGACTCCTTCTGGAGATTCGGGGATAACTGTGATATATTTGTGAAAATCGGTCACAGGAATCAGATCCCATTTCTTGATTTTTCTGGCGACCCAATCTTCAGTTAAGATTGCTCGTACAGAAACCGCGCTATCTAGAGGCAATTGTCTAACGTCAATTGAACTCATCGTTTATCGAGCTAGATATGTTAGATAAATTCGTTTGGTAAAAATATGAAGGAATAATTTTCCTGTTGAAAATAAAATTACAGGAAAATTATTTTTAGTTGATTTCTAAGTTCCTACCTATGTTGACCTACAATTTAGTAACAATTAATAAAGCGGGAAAATCACGCTTCGCAGTTTCCACAAATATTGATTCGTCGCAGTTGAACTCTAATGTCTGGATCAAAATTCAAGAAGTTCCGAAAAGTATCGACATTAGCTCTCTACAGTTATTAAACGAGAGTCGAGACTTATATAGAATAACGAAAAGGGCTTATCGGGAATATGATGATATTGTTACTCCTGTTATTCCTACTCGCGTATCTGTAACTTCGAAACATTCTATAGAAACTCCGAATGATAATATAATTGATAATAGCACAGATGCGTCCTACGATGGGCTCTTAGTAAAGAAAGATAATTCAACTGGAATCGTAAGTGTTATCACTGATACTTACGGATTAATCGAAATTACTCCTCCTTATGTATTGCAGTATACAGAATGTGATTTGGATCACTGTAGTCCTGTCTATAGTCGCGTCAATATAAAGCTGGTTCCAATCAACACAAATAACAATAGTAAAGAAATAATAAGTATCGAGAAAGATAGAATAATTAAACTGGGATTTGAAGCTGATGGTTTAACTTGGAAGGCTTTTTACCAGTGCTTCTTCGATTTCGATCTTAAATTAATAACTTCCTTGACGGGAGACATTGAAATTACGAATGATATGGAGTTAGGATTAACCGATGTCGAAGCAAGTTTTACCTCTACCGTTAACAATTACAATGAGTACAGCGATAATGATTCTGGAGGATATAGACCGAGAGCGATGTTAGCTTCCCAATCTAAATTAGTATCGGCACCATCCAGTTCTCCTTATGATGATAACGATTCTTCGCAGAATTTCATTGGGGCTACAACTTACAGTCTCAAGGAATTAATCGACATCCCCGAGAAATCGTGCTCCACTGTTAATTTACTACGTGTAAAGAATTTACCTATGCAGAGTTTCCTAATGTTGGATTTGTTGTCGCGAGTTACTCGTCCTAAGACATTAGTAACTTTCAAAATACCAAAAGAGTTTATCAATGGCGTTCCTGGAGGAAAAATCGAAGCCTGGTCAACAGAAAACAATAAAAAAGAAAATGGAAGAGATGTGTGGTTGGGAAATATGAGCATGCCTGTTTCTGGTCCCGAAGAGGAAGTAATATTAAACTTGGGAGAAAATCAATTGGTAGAATGTCAGGTCACGATCGCTTATGACAATATTGAAACCGAAAATATTGACAATAACTCAGATAAGTCTAAACGTAACAGGACAAAATACACGGTTGAAGCTAAGATTTACAATCGATCCTCGCGTAGCATTAAAATCTATCCCTATCAACGTCTGTCCAACGACAACACGGATGATATTTCTACTTTGAAAGGAAATTACAATGGAAAAGTGGTCAACGATAAGAAAGCAGGTTTGAGATTAGAGTTCGATCTTCCGAATATCATGAGTGGAAATTTCATCATCCTCAAGTATTCTATTACGATGTAAGGTTCGCTTTCGAGTATTTTTATCACGCTCACCACCTCGCTTCGCTCGGGAGTCGCCTTCGGCTCCTGTAATACAAAATATTTAACATCTGTGATAAGATGTTAAATCAATTCCGATTTGTTTCTTATTTAACATCTTATCACAGATGTTAAATATTTTGTATATCTTCATATAGTAGCGAGGCCGCCTAGGCCGAGCAGCGAGTGTGAGTATTTTTGTGTCTCGTAATTTTGTTGTATATAAAAATACTCACAAGCGAGCTTTATTTAATAGGTTTTAATCCATGTCGTTGAGAATGTCATGTAAGTCGCATTGTTTGACACATATAACATGGAAAAGAATAATTAATACGAATAGTGATATGTAAGCTATAGATATCCAGAAAATAACTATAGTGTTAGAGTAATTACGAGTGGTAATGAAAGTATGATCGCTATCCCAAGTCCACATAGTAACATTTGTTCCCTTTGGATAGAAATTCTTGGCGCGATTCAATCCTTCGTTAGCTTCGTTTCCACACACTATTATATGCGGAACTCCAAGACACAAATCAACAGTTGCATTATTAACATTTCCCGGAATAAGATTTGATTTAGAAATAAGGCAAGAGCCATAAATCGATATCGTCCAAGGTACAGCTTGCCATCGCCCATTATTCGTATCTTCTCTAACAATAGTATTTTCATATGTTTGTCCTGGATAAAACAATTGATTTGAACAGGACCGTTTTAATGTTTCATATTTGGTTATAGTGTAATTAAGAGGAATGATATGATCGGCGTAGTAAACACCAGTAGTTGTTATTGGGAGACACGCTATCGCTAATATTGAAGTTAATCCGATAACGACACCGATCCACTTCAAGATCTCTTCGCAATAATTAGAAATTTTACGTGTTTCGTAATAATTATACGCACGATAAGTTTGCGCAGAATGGATTTTAGAAGAAGCAGAAGGGATATTATTGCGATTTTCGACAGGAGGAATTTCTATGATTTCGGTTTCGAGGATAGTGTTTTTCGAGAAAGAAATATTAGTACGATCGAGGAGAGGAACATCGTCATCTAATACATCGACAACGATCTCCATTACAAATATAAGCTTGATATTTTTGATATAGTAGAATTATTCAATTTTCTACTATATTGTTTTTACTTTTCTAAATTATAATTTCAACAATGTTTTCTTATCGATATATGTGAGGCCAGAAACAGTTGTATCCTATGAAGTAGGCTAAAACAGAAGAGGCGAAAAATACCCAAACAGAAATACAAAACCAAAATACCGAGATAAGACTTTCTTTACTATCGAAGATAACAAAAGTATGTTCTGTATCCCAGGTCCACATTTTCATCACTTTTCCTAGCGGATAATAATTTTGAGCTCGAGTTATACTTCGCCCTTCATAGGCACCGCAAGTTATTATCATCGCCTTTTCGTAGTATTTGTAATTACCTGATGAACTGGGATTTTCTCCGGGTACGGTCCATTGACCGTAGATCAAGGTAGTCCAAGGAACAGCAAAATATCTTCCGTCATCATCTCCATTGGTATTATAGTTGTTGTTATAATTGTGATAGTAATCGGAATCGTTATCGTAACCAATAATAACGTTATCAGGAATATTATATCCCGGACAGTAGAGCTTCATCGTTTCGTATCGTGTTATGGTATAATTAGTTTCTACGAGATGTTTGGAGTAGTAAAATACTTGTGCTCCGAAAGGCATCATAACTATAGTAGTCAGAGATAAGATTGCACCGAGAAGCATAAGATGAAATACACTCCATTCTACTATTTTTATACAAGGCCTGCATTTGTGCCGTCTATTTGTTGTATAAATTTTATCAATCGCATTAGAGTTATTTTTGTTTTGATCGTCTTGATTCCTTTTGTTTTGATTGTCATGATTCCTATTGTTATTAATTATTTCCAGCAATGCTAATTCTAAATCTTTCTCGTCATTAATATTATCTTCAAATTCTATCGATTCCATTGTTAATTACGATATAGTAGTATTAACAATAGAGATTTAATTGGAGATTTTAGATAAGAAATTACTATAATAATTTCTTATTTCGTTTTCTGGTTAACAGTTATCCGAGCGCTTTGACGCTTCGCATTTAAGACCTTTGGTCTTCGAGGTTGGCGAGCGTGAGATTTTTATCGGTTGTAGTTTTTACGTATTACGGGCCGTCTAGGCCCGATACCGAAACGAGAATGATAAAAATACTCGAAAGCGAGCTTTACTTATAACCCAAATCTGATGCCACTTGCTTAAGATACTTCTTACTGTAGCGAAAATCGAGTATGTGTTTGCAAATAACGATCAAGATTTCTTTGGGCATCCTCAACAAGAGACCGTTCATTTTTCTCCCGTAATATTTGTTATATCCGTCATAATCATTGAGATTGGAATCCGGAGATGTTATCCTGAAGTGGCGAATCATAAGTAGCAGCAGAACTCCGTCTGCGAGCTGATCTAGCACGTTAGCTACGGCTCGATTTCTACACATATATTGCTCCACATCTTGCACTCTACAATCGGTAATAGTATAATTGTTAGCTAAAGCTTTCTGGATAGAATTGGAATTATTGTTAACGTTGAAGATAAATCTCAGGAGATGAGTGTTAGTTTCTAACACTTTACAGTATTCGGCGATTTTATCTCCGGGCTTTAATATAGCATCATGTAATATTACTCTTAAATGAGTTAATAACAAAGGTCTATTTATTAACATAGATATGATGTCCGTAGACACTCTTTCCTCGCTTCCTTCTACGAAGCCCTCTAGTAATCCACAACTTACAAATGTAATTTCTCTGATAGTTTTCTTCTGGGTTAGAACAAACTCAAGAAAAGCTTTAGTAAGAACAATACCCTTGAAGTTCATGGTAGTACATTTCCTATTCAACGAGTTTATAATCTTCATCATGGTTTGTTCGTTGCGACGAATTCCCATGTTGGCCGGATCGTGAAGGGCTTCTTCTCCTCGAGCAACAATATCTTTGGTAATTCTTTGAGTGACAGGAGAGAATTTTTCGTTCCCGAAGTTAACAGTAGTTACACGACGACTGTTCCCTAACAAGTCGAATAACAATTCTCTTTGATTAATTTCGGTGTTAGTATCGTCATTATTGATTTCCTGCTCTGCTTTCTGCAGAGACCAAATCGTACGAGACGTCACGATAATTTCAGTTAGATCTCGATTTTGATCTACCAAGTCTCCTATAAAATTCATATCAAAGATACTGACCTCACGTGCATTACGAGTATCATTATCGCGATTGTCACGTTTTCTATCTAGAGAGGGAAAAGTTAAACGGTGTCTATGCATGCAATTAAAAGAATAACTAAGTCTAATACTTTTTATAAGAAACCATAAACAGATTTCTTATAACCATTTTTATCTTCAGAAAGATACAATTTTAAATACCGTTGAAATTAAGGGTAGAAAAATGTTGCTTGGTTTGATCGTGTCCTTCTCCCGCGATCCAATAGATCTGATTCTTTAACTCTGCGATCTTTTTATCTTTCTGCTCTGTAATTTCTCTTATTGTTTCTTTCATATTTTTGATGATCTCGTCTTTGGCTTGTAATCGGAATAAAATATCTTCTGGATCATCAGTGAGCTCCAACATAAACAAATAATCATCATTCATTTGTCCGATGCAACATCGATCTAACTTTCTCCCCAGTAACTTCTCAAAGTATTCTTTCTGTTTATCTTGATTAGGAGGACAGTAAAAAGGATTGTAATCTCCGGCAGTATTTCTCTGGATAACTGTAGCGTAGGGATAGGCACAAGAAAAAGAAAATGTTAATAGATAGTAATGAGAACGTGTATTATCATTTTTGGCGATATTCTTATTCATAAGACGACAAGTATTATGCCAGGTAGATTTCTTGACGTTTTCATCCGCACACAAGGTATCAATGATAGTTTCAGCTAGTTTGATCACATTAGGAGGTATTTCGCCTTTATAAGATTCTCCAATTTCAATTACGGGAGTAGTTCCGTCTTCCTTAAATGTAGTATTTCCCATCTCTATGATCAAGGATTAATTACTCTTGTTTTGAAATCATAATTTAATTAATTATGATTTTTGTTTTTAATTTTATAATTCCTTTCTACTTGTCATGAAGAGGGTCGATTAATTCCGTGAGATCCTCATCCAAGTGTAACCACGATATAACATCAAATGTATCTTCACCCTTATATTCTACTACTTGATATTGTTTTGCGTATTTTATAGAACCATTGATGAGGTTAACGTTGAGAGGATGCAATTGTTGTTCTGCTTTCTCTATGGTGGAGTAAACAATGGTGTATGATCTATGAGGATCAACTTCATTAGGATTGTCTGGGTTAGGATTGTCTGAGTTAAAACTGTTTTTACCGATGTTTCCTGCGAAGACGTACATATCCACATCGTTTACTTTGGTGTGGTATCTTATGACGTAGTAGGTTTTGCACAAGGCTCGTAATTCTCTTATAGTTTTAGCTTCCGTCGACACTAGATTAATTGTACTTTTATCATCTTTAAGACTTTTATCGGTTCTCAGAGTTCTCCCTCTTCGACGAGCTTCATTAAGTTCGGTGTTGAGCAAAATTATTTGTTGGGCTTTAGTTAAGGGAGAATGACGATAGATGCAATATTTTCCCCGACGACAATAATCGTCTTCTTTCAGGTATAGACAATCATGATGGCCGGCTTTAGCGAAACATTTTTCTTCAAATTTGCACATTCCATCCTTGAACCAGTTGTTACAAACGATTCGCGATTCACACGGAAGAGAAAAAGTGGATTCGGTTAAGGTTCCTTCCAGATGGTACCACTTTTCGAAGATATCTAATACGCTCAGACTCTTTTCTGAGTTGTAATGAAAGATAGAATAGAGTTCGGCGATGAGGGCGAACTCCGCGAAACAACGATTCAAATGTTCATGTTCTTTAACTCCCCTGTACAGTTCGATATGTTCGGCGTCGTACAAGTAGAGTCCCTTTGCAATGTAGAAATATTTCATCCAGAGCTCGTTGGGGTTTAGCTTGCGAAAATCTGCATCGCAATTTGTATTCGGTTCTACTTTTATGCGATGCCAGAAGACTTCATTTCGCTCATCACTCCATCTAGGATATTCCTCTATAATTTCATCTCCTGCAGTTTTCCCTAGTTTGATGTAGATAGACGCGCGAAGATCGACCAAAGCCGAATTGGAATTGCCAATAATTTTCACTAACGAGCATGGTACGCCTCTCCTATAATGATTATTCTTCAAAACAGAGTTAAAGGAAGCTGCATAGGACAACATTACAGGTGGAGGAGAAATAATATCACGTAAAGGAGCTTCTTCGATTAACTTTTTGGTCTTGTAATCATAGCGAGGTTTGGGTGTCTCTTTCACGTGTAATTTTAAGTATCCGTCGTCGGTGATAGTAAATGATCCGTAGAGCTTGTATTTGGCGTCGCGGTAGCGAAAGAAGTCTCGATCGTTACTCAAAATATCTCCACCGTGATGTTGAGCATGAGAAGCGATACAATCATCATTATCAGCTTCTATAGGAGAGTATCCAACTTCGACTTTTAACTCTGCGAATCTTCGGAACATATCACCCATAAGAATAGACATTCCTTGTGAAGCATCTTTAATTTCTTTTCGTACTTCATCTTCTCGACGCTGTTTCCATTTCTCCAATGCTTCTTCGCTTTCGATACCAGCATCAATGAATACCCGTAACGTATAACCGGATTTAGTAGCCGCATTTACGAATTCCGTGATCTTCTTCATTGGATGTTGAGTGTTCCAAAACAAAGTGATGAAACCGAATTCATTGCCGAAGTTCAATCCATCTACGTATAGTAGCTTCTCTTCGATACTTGGAATCGAAGAAACATTTACTTCCTCTGTTGTCTCATTGTCGTTACCCGTCTCCATAGTTAGAATTTGAGTAGATGATTTTTAGACCTAAATTAAAAGTAAATTTTTCAAATCGTATTTAAATTTTAGTTTAAAATGAGTAGAACGAAAACTTTGTTCTATAATCAACATGATCCTTACTGGGTGAAAAGACATATGATGTTTAACGTTAATATAGATGAAGGACCTCTAGATTGCATTGTCTGCAAGGAATTAATTGCAAAGGTAAAGGCTTTCTCGGGACATCTGTGGGTCTTTATGAGCGACACCAAAGAAAGAGGGATATTGTTCAACGTCGATCGTTACAATATCGATAATACTAATAATACTAATAATACTAACAATAATAAAAATGGATTAACTAACATGGCTTTTATACATCATCGTTGTCGCCGTGCCTATTATACTAACTATTTCCACGGAGTTAGAATAACAAAAGAGAATAAATGTTGTCCCGATTGCAAGACTAAACTTAATCCGAGAGAGTTCATAGTCGAGTCCCGTGATATCTTTACTATACGTCATAAAGATTGTAACGCCAATAAATGTAGCGTTTGTGAGAAAGTCATAGGTCGTGATAAGTCTGTCAGTTTCAAAGGATTCAAACTAGTGAAACTAACAGATAACATGAATTTTATACATTTTGCGCCGTGTACCTTAAACGAGGCTCATCGAGTCTGTATCTATCCCGACAGTGCTAAATTTTTACATAACTTTTCAAGAAGAACTATAATGGGAGCCGATAAATCTTATTTGGATTTAGATTTGTTTTGGCCGGAAAAATGCACTCGCTCTACTTTCAAATCCTTCCCCAGAGAATTCAGAATCATGGCGCTTTATCTTCTCTTGCTCATAAAAGAAAACCACTTACGATTTCCCTCTGATGTATTGCTACATATATTGAATTATGCGATTCAGCCTAAATATTATCGCATACAGAACGGTTTCAAATTGAAATACTACAGTAATGCTTACGACAGGGAAAATACAAGCAAGATTGGACGTTGTCGTTATTGTGACGAACGGTTAAACGTATGCAAAAGAGATGTCGGGTGCTCTTCGTATAAGTGTTCTCGTTATGAATACGAATGTAAAAATGGTCATCTAGTTCCCTACGGACAAAATGAATTATATTCATGTAACAATTATCGTTGCTATGATGATAAATGCACCAGATGCAAATGCGATATCGCTCCTTCTCTATTATATTCTCAGTACGAATGCATGTTAGAACAATGTCTTATTTATGAAGCAATAAATTGTCGCTGCGGAAGAAAGATTTTAAAGCCTAACGCTGAGTATCTTATCAACGAATGTCCTAATTTCGAGAAAATCAAAGCCATTCACAATAGCAAAGACTTCAAAATGGAAGAGGTTTACTGCGGGTTTAATCAGTGCAAATATGTAGTTAAAGGCAAAATATGCCGCTGTGGAAACAACATCTTCATTAAAGTTTCGGATGACAATAAATATTGCTCGTTAAATAACTGTATATATGCATCGAAAAGCGAAAGATACAGTAATACTTATGGATAAAACAATTCATGTTTTATCATTTACGTTGTATAATTTACGTTTTATAATTTAACATCGCGCTGATCGATGTTAAGATTTGTGATGTTAGGATTTGCAATGTTAGGATTTGTGATATTATTAAACTCTTCTTAAGAACCCTGCTTGGACGAATTTATCTATATGAGCTTTATCTTCGTCGTTGATAGTTACGTTTTCTTCTGGATACTCTGTGGTAAGAGTTCCCTGATGATAATAAAAAGTGGTATTATCAATGGTCTGCTCCATGATTATTTTGTAGAGAGAAATGTAAGCGTCAGCATCTTTCGTTATCCATCTTTTCTCATTATGTGGAGTTTCTTTCAACACGTACATATAAACATAAGGTATACACGCTTTCAAAAATCGATACAATCCTGCTTGGACGTCAATGGTAAACAATATTTCTCGTTGCATAGTCTTATCCGTGAACAGTAACGTCGTCGCTTTAAATAATTCCACTTCGAAGATATCGGCGAAACCCGATTCCAACTGTCGATACTCAATGATATTTCCCCCTTCATCTTCTTTGAGGATAAATTTATTGGAGGGAGTGAAAAGCTGACTCCAGGGAAGAGGAGCGAATAATTCCATAGGAATGGAGTCGGGATTGTATCGTATCATAATGTTCGTGCATCTATTTTGCAGTAATATGAATTTTAAAATCAAAAAATTCACATTTAATATCGGCCAAACGTCTGAGAACGAATGTCATTTTTCCTCTAGAGTGTTATCTGAGTAAGTTACAAACGTGATGGGATTGCGACATTTAGCGCAAGTAGCATTATCAGCTGTTTTCCTGAGTCCAATTGAGCATTCATCGCAGACTACTCGACATTCACAGGGAAGAACAGTGGTCGTCGCAGGAGCATCCATACACACAAGACATAAGTTATCATCTTCGTTTTCGTCATCATTTATATCCTTCTCCGTATCGAACTCCTCCAATTCTTTCACTTGCTTATCGAGAATTTCTTTGGCATCTGCTATTTGAGTCACATCATACTTCTTGATCACATGTTTGACGATTTCTTCCTCGGTAGGAATAGTTTTGTTAAGGATAGTACGTAGCTCACGACAGAATGCCTTCCCTTCAGGAGTTGTCCATGCTTTTAGTTTTGTTACAGGGCCGAAACTACCTAGACGTAATACATGCTCCCATGTCGATCTCAATCCATATTTATTTACAGGAGAATAATTAGCCATGTCAAAATTTTGTCTCATAGTCTCTATGATTTTCAGTTCTAAGTTTCTCTCTGAAAATTTATCGCCGGGCAGAAACATAGCCTTGGGTTGAGTGGTAGTAATAATTCTATAGCCGAGAACCGTAACAAAATTGATGATAATGTGAATGAGATAGTAGTGATCGATATGAATAGTGAGATAATTGTGACCCAGCCAGTCCGTAATCCAAATGTTCTTTTTCTTTTCATTACTCCATTCTATTCCGGGAATAAGCTCAAGAAGCTTGTTTCGCAAGAGATTGATGAAGATTTTATGATCGTCGTTTTTGAAGTAGGTAGTCTTGCGAAGAGATCCGGGACTAGTTTCATATTCTTTCGCATGACCTACTTCTCCCAAGTATACTCGTTGCAAATCTTTTTCTACTTGAAATTCGAAACCTGGCCACGTTTGGAGAGGTTTCAAGCGCCACTCGTCCTCTATTTCTACTTCAACTTCCATTATAAGACTGTCTTTCACTGATTGAAATTTTACCTTGATAAATTCTAGGTAAAATAAATTGTTTTCTGTCAATACTATAAATTAATTATTTTTCCGAGGCCGTCTAGGCCGAGGTTGCGAGCGTGAGAATTTTCATGGCCGTTAATTTTAAAGGATCATGGCCCGTAGGGCCGATCCTAACACGTCTGTCGGAAACAAAGTTTCCACGACATGAAAATTACTCGAAAGCGAGTGTATACCCTAGACAGTAGCCGTGACCGAATCTCTCCTTGGTGTCGTTCAACATGATGTCGATGTTGGTAGGAGTAACTAACATCGTCCCCTGATCAATGAAATCTTCTTGTATATTGTGAGATTTAGCGTAAGTTTGTAGATAATAATTCAAGCTCCGTTCCTGACAACAATCTACTTCCACAATCAACAAATTCTCTCCGTTTAAGAGTCGTGTCCGCAATGCTTCAAACACCGGATGTTGTCTTACTAACTTACAGTATTCTTTCATGTAGATTTCTTTGCGGCTTTCAACGTACGTTAACATCTTAGGATTTATGATTCCGTTCTCGTCTTCCTTCAGTGCGAAGAGACATTTATGGGTATTGGCTTTTCCTACTGGATAACGAATAGGATCTGAAACTAACATTCCTGCTTCTCTCCATTTCAAGTACGCTGGTTCAATCTTCCACGTAGATATATTTTGTGTTTTATCTTGGTTAGGTACTAAAGTACAGTGAGTCTCACTGGGCCATCTCCATATCACAGTTCGATCAAATCTACTTCTTATTTCGGCTACTTCTGGAACGTGTTGATAAACCTTCGAAAACTGAAACCAATTCTCGAAGATTACCTCTCGCACTACTCCGTCAGAAAATTTCTTCTTGATAGTGAGACAATAGGGTCCTAACATTCCATACTCTGATGATTGCGTTAGACAGACAATTTTAGTAAATCCGGGATAAGAGGGATCAACGCGTTTACCGTTTACCCAATGACAGGAACCGACACGAACTTGTCCAATCTTACTATCACAAATAATATTTACATCCATGATTTATTATAATATCAGATTTTTTAACCTATATTACATAGGTTAAATATATTATTTTTCTTGATTCCCGGTCAATATAGCGAGCGTGAGATTTTTGTTGAACCTCAATATTAGAATGTCATGGGCCTTTAGGCCCGACATTAATATGGGGATAAGAAAAATACTCGAAAGCGAGCTTCATTTTTCTTTGTGATACTTGTCTCCGAAGATAACAGAAACGTCGCCGTAAGTACTGAATGCACCATCATGATGGGAGCCTTTGTAATCCCAAATAGAACAATATTTTCCATCCAAGAGAAATCCCCACGAATTAACTACTTTATCTTCATCGTCGTTGACATTAGGTTTGAATCCCAATTTCTTGCTTATGTAATCAACAGTTACTCCTCGTAGTTGTCCTGTTCTATGAGTGCTTTCGGTTCCAACATGAGGAACTACAGTATAAGTAGGATAGGTATATGTCACACTCATTTAAAAGAAACAAATCACAAAGAACAAACTTCGAATATTTTTAACATTTAAACTGGTAGTTAATTTATTAATTATTTTTCTTTATCTATCATTCTTTATCTATCATTCTTTATCTATCATTCTTTATCTATCATTCTTTATCTATCATTATAGGTCTATTCTGTGAGACAGTCTTCGATTGACGGAGGCTGATCCACCTGTATAGTAATAAGATTTTCTATAATATCGGAGATGATAACTATGTTTCTCATGATGTTAATGACAATAGGAGACGTTAGATATAATGCATCTGTCGTATTAGGACAGTTTTCGGTATTGTCAATCACGTTTTCATTATCACCGTTATTGTTTTGATTACTACTGATATAATCCTTGAGGAAGATAAGAGCCTCTTCTCGAACCCTTTTCATCCCAATTAAAATCCGAGCATTCTTTTCCGATACAGTTTCCTCAATTGGAACTTCCATTTTAATTTTAAGCTGAATAGCAAAGCTTAAAATGTATTTTTGATTTTACATTATAGAAGGATGGTGAGACGAAATGCACGTGAACAAGTGCGATAATACCTGTCGGCCTCTTCATTAGTTGCAAACGGAAAGATTTTCCCATTTACAAAATCGAGAAAACTTCCTCCTATTACGGCATAAATAATAGTATTCTCTGGCAGCTTAGGACCGATAATATTGAACACCAGATCGTTTCCGTCGCCAAAATTAGAAGGAACTTGAGTAGTAGCTTTAACTGTCATTCCATTCACCGCATAAGAAATTATATTAGGAATATAATAGTCTGTACCTTCATTAAATGCTGGATGTGCTAATACTTCATGTATAGTAAATCTCTGATCGGCCTTTTTAATTAACATACCCAACAACAAATCTCGAGTCTTATAGGTAATCTTGTTACTAATGACAGGAACATTTCCTATTATAGCTTGTCTTAATGCTGGTAATTTAGGTAACTTGCTTGTTACTGAATAATCAAAAGGCATTACTCCGTTGTGTAGAGCAAAATAGAGACAAACTCCTAGTGCCCAGATATCAACAGGATATGAATATACTCGTCCCAACATGATCTCCGGCGCCATATAATACGGACTTCCGGTATTAGTATTCAAAAATTGTCCGGGTTTCAATTCCTTAGCCAAGCCAAAATCAGACAGTTTAATCACATTATTGCACATAAGAACGTTTTCGAATTTGAGATCTGAATGTACCACGTTATGCTGATGAATATGTTGAATTCCAAGTGCAATTTGGCGAATGTAAATTAGAATCTGAGTCTCAGGAACATTAGGAGCGATATTCTCAAAATCTTTAATATTTTCTCTATCGTAAGGCTTGTCTGGAAGCTGAAGAAAAGTAGCTAAATCGCCTTCACATAATTCTAATATCAAAGCGGTATAATCATAAGTATCATAAACATCATAGAGATGCAAGATAGTAGGATGATCGAAGAGACGGATAATACGCGCCTCATCATATATCAAATTGTTGATCTTTTCTAAGCTGTGTTTAGCGAGAACATTCTTAGCATGTCTCTTAGTGAAAACTTTGGCTGCATAATATTCATCTTCAATGTCAGGCGTCTCAGCATGATCTATTTCTCCGTTTTCCAGTTCATTGTTTTCCATTTCAATGCCTTCTTCTCCTTCCTCGTCCTCATAATTATCATCATTGTTATAAATAGGCTCGTAGTTGTTAATGTTTTCGTCAAGATTATATTGTTGATTATAAGGATTAGTAGGGAGAGTCTTGGCAAAATTCTCGTCTGATATTTCATCGGGATCAAATTGAATAATTGCGGCACTGATATCCATTACTCTTCTTCCGTTAGGAGGCTCAGGAATAATCCCTTCTCCTAAGAAATATTGATCGTCTTCATCCATTTGAGCAACACTAGTATTCGATTGATTGGGATTGGTATTAAAATTATTATCAGGACGTAACTTCTTGACCTTATAAACATGAGCGTAAACTCCTTTTCCTATTTCTTCTTCAACCTCATAATCTTCGCGATATTCACGTTTCTTAACTAAGACTCCCCGTATAATTTCCTCTTCCGGCATGTCTTGATCATCTTTGTCGTCGTTTTCTTCAATATTATTGTCCTCGTTGTCGCCCATTGAACTCGAAGTATAGACGAATGGTGATTTTTAATTTGATTTTATTAATGATGAGAAAATTTTAATTCTAGTAAATCGAATTTAATTAGATACACCGAATAAAATCCTTAGTAAAACAGATTATTAAAAAGAAACGAAATGTTGTCGTTACGAGAGAAAGCTTTATTGACAGCTACGGTTAACATAACTACAGTAGAAGGATTACTTCAATTCTGCAGACAAAATGAATCCTTCAATGATGCTTGTATCGTTTCTGAGAATTTCTGGAAGGTATCCTTGGCCAGAATTATAGGGAAAGATATCGTTCTTCAAAGAGGGGATTTAGTTGGAGCTCAAGCGTGGTATAATTTTGTCCAACAGCTAGTAACTGGTACTTGTTTCAAATATTCTTTGCGTTATGATGCATTTAACGGCGTGTGGGATACTCAACCTTTGTCTTATTATGCTGTTCACTACCAAAGAGAACGTGATATTCCAGCAACTCAAGACATTCATCGTTATAAATTTGATTTACCAGCAGTTGCTCCTATTATTGGAGCACAAGGATTTTTAGTTCATATGGATATCGGAGATTCTCCGCGAGGAGAAGAGGTAGTATATGTTTTTCTTCATCACGATCAAAATATAGCTTTCGAAAATGCTTCTCGTTATTTAGGGGAATATTATCATTCGCATTTCGTCAGTGAATTGAAAAGAGAACATGTATTTACATCTGACGAATATTTGAATAAGATCAAATTTGCAGTAGATGGTCCTAATTGGGATTTGGAAATGTCAAACTACGATGAGATCGATCTTCCTCCGCCTCAATTTTTCATCGATCTAATAAGAGACGATATGGCTAATCATGGAGGACAGAATGGAATTTGGTTTCTTATGGATAGGTTGAATATACGTGGACAAGATCCAAATCTAAATTTAACGCTCATTTTCGAGTTATTTCTTAACCGTGAATTAGTGTTGGCCCTGCGGGCCATGACACTTTAATACATCGTTCAACAAATAACTCCCACTCGCGACTCGGCCTAGACGGCCTCGCAAGTGATAGGTATTGAAGAGCAATATAATTTTGACTATAGGATCCTATAGTCAAAAAGAAGGAATACGTGGAATAGATAATTACGTTATACTTTCATTTTGAGTCGTTCTGTACGCAGTTGTTGGACAAGAGTTTCTACTTGGGGACTGTAAACTGTGCCGGAGAACATCTTTTGCGCATGATAATATCCTATGGTTTTTGCTAGAGCGAATTTTTCAGGATCGTTTCTGAATGCTAAAATAAATGAAGCGCGTTCTGCGTATTGTGGCTCTATCTCATCTTCGAATCTTTCTATTACTATTAATCTTCCTTCTACGAAATAAGATAATTCTTTAAATCCCGACATAATCGTATTGCTTATTGATTGTGAGGGTGGGATAGATGTTGGTGAATATTTTACTATCGGAGATTTTGTTTCTCGATTTTGCAAAATTTAAATTTCAGTTTTGGAAGCTATTTATCGATTTTTTATTTTTCTTTTCCTCACGTATTATTTTACGGACGATACGAGTCCGTTTAAGAAATGAAGTCTCCAAATGAAAAATATCAGGCCTGCTAATAAAAATACCATCATATTCAATACATTATTATTTACACTTAACTGAAGATGTCTACTAAGATGAGTAAGGATGTCCTTTATGGTGGTGCTATTTCAGTAGCTTTTCTAGGAGTAATCGTATACAATCAAGTTCAATTCAATAAACTAAGCAAAAGGATCTTTGCTTTAGAAAAAGAGGTTAATGAATTGAAGGAAGATGCAATTGATAACAAACGAGAAATGACTAGTTTAGCTAAGTACATCAATGCTATGGAAAATAAGATGGTTAATGCTATGAATCAGGTTATGGTTATTAATCATCCTCAAGATCCTTCTCATCAAGTTCATAATGCTAACGGCGAAATAATCACCCCCTCACAACGCTTCTCCGATGTTTATACGCCTGGAAATTATGTTCCGGGGAATAGTATGCGCAATAGCCGCCGCGAATCTAAGGTAGGGAATAAGAATAACGATAAAGATGATAAAGAGGACAATAGTGAGAGCGAAGAAGGTTTCGAGGAAGAGGCTCCTAAATCATCCTCGAGAAAAATCGTTAGTAAATCTAAAGCATATAATAAGGAGACGAGGAAGGAACCTGCGAAGAAAGAAATTGCTAAGAAAGCTGTTAAGAGTAAATCTACGGAGAAGAAAGTTGAAGCGAGAAAGCCCGCAGAGAAAAAGAAGGTGGAACGTGTTGTTTCTAAGAGCAGACTTACGAGAGCGGAGAAAAAGGCCGCCGAAGCTAAAGTGGAAGTTTTAAATGATAGAGACGATTCCGAAGAAAATAGTGGGCAGGATGATAATGAGGAATCGGAACAAAATAATGAAGATGACGAAATTGAAAAGGCTCAGACAACGCCTGTAGTTTATCAAGCTATGTCCAATCGTAACAATCATCTTCATAATCAGCAACAAAATAACCAACAACCTAATTCTTTTATTGTAAATGCAAATAATATGACTGGTGCTAATGTAGGAGGACATCAACATCCTCATTTGACGCCGGAATATCTCCAACAACATCCGCATTTAGCCAATCATTACTCTCAAATGCATCAACAACAATTAGCCCAGCAGCAAATTTTGGCCCAACAACAACAAATGCAACATCCTCACAACCCACAAAACGTTCAACATAATCACCAACAAACTAATAACCATCAAAACAATGAAGAAACTCCTGAAGAAAGTATCGATCCTAATCCTCCTGTTTCCTCACGACAGGAAGATCAAACTCCACCTCAACAAGCTTCAGTTGCGAACGGCTATCGTCCTATGCAGAATCAACGAGGAGTAGCGAATGCTCGTAATGGTGTCTCTGAACCGCCTCCTTCTTCTCGTCGTCGCTTTCAAGCCAAATCTGACGATCGTGGAGATTCTTGGGGTGGGAACAGCGAAAGTAGTCGCCGAAAAGTCCCACCGAAAGACAAAGGAGAGGCTAATGATATCGATGACGATGACATCATGAAGGACATGGAAATTGTTAGTAGTAAATCTGCTAAGAGGAGAGGACTTGCTGAAGGTCGCTCGGAAGGGTTACCTAAAAATAAACAAAATATGTCGCGAACGCAGAAGATTGCTGCTCAATTGGCGGCTAAGAGACGAGGGCAAGTGGGCGCCGAAGATTAAGAAATAGTAGAAAAAGAAATAATAAGAAAAGATTAACATTGTACAAGGGAATGTTAATTTAAAATTAAATGCGGTGAGGAGAGAAATTAAAATGTGGATGGAAAATTTGGAGGGCCCGAAAAATGATAATTTTTGGAGAGAAAGGCTAGAAAAGCAAAATCGTTGCGGACGAGAAAAAATGGATGCCCCGAAAACTCTTGATTTATCTAGTTTGCTGACGTGTTGTACTTTCAACGTGGACAAAAAGGCTAATGTAATTGCCGTTGTTCCGAAAACAGAACAGATTTCTACTGAGTCGGATGATAAAACTATAGATAAAGAAAAGAAAGTAGACTTATCATCTCTCTTAACGTCTGTAAAAGAACAAACATTGGAAATTA
>Ga0206941_10006_pt1 | contig 62846 bp, 62 predicted proteins | sample Alteio_BWOrgHeat_9_FD_153251 | JGI IMG/M metagenome (GOLD analysis project Ga0206941, IMG submission 153251) | Enriched cells from forest soil in Barre Woods Harvard Forest LTER site, Petersham, Massachusetts, United States -... | ecosystem: Environmental > Terrestrial > Soil > Temperate forest >...
CGCGAGACTCGGCGATGACAATACGGCTACACCGCACCGACTCGCGACTCGATTGCAGGAGCAGGGCGACCTCTTCGCTGTCGACCCGAGCACTCGTTTGCATAAGCACCTTTAAACGCACTTACGTTGAAAGTGTAGCGCGAAACGCACTCTTCGATTTCGTGTGGAGCTACGCCATACGACGCCCGATTGCGGAGGGCGCGATCAGCGCAGTCCTCGCCTTGTTTGGATGTAACCGCTTCCCGGCATCGGTTTCTCATTTGTGCGGAACAGTGCGAACCCACCCTCCAGTGCAAAATCCCCATAAAAATGATGTTCTCAGGAGTCCGCGGGCAATCCGTCCCTGCCATTGCAAAAAAGTTCTTGACTTTGCGCGGTTTGCCATCAAAATGTTCTGGTCGTATCTTCCGTTTGAGCGAACATTTTCCTAGACCAAGAGTGCAACCTGCGTTCGTGAAGTACGGATAGAATTGTTGTTTCTTATTGACCCCCTAGATCATGCAAACGGCGGATTTACGGTAATTCCGTAGTTATCTCGCTCGATTTTGGATTGGACGGGGAACCGCCTTCGGTTCAGTCGGACTGCCTCCCTTTCCCTGGGAGAGGGGTGCGTGCCGCTGAGCAGTGCGAGTCTATGCTCACGGCGAGCGTAGGAAGAAATCAACCGGACACAATGATGGGACCTTCGGGCGAATCAATTGACGACGGGCTTTGCCCGGTCCACACGCAAAGCGAAAGGGAGGAAAACATGAAATCCAGGACGTTGCTATCAATCGTATCTGCGGTCGACTTTGTACGCGAAACAGGCAAGGCCCTTTCAGGGTCCCTTGGCTTGGCGGCAATAGTCTTTCTTACTCTCGCCCCGGCGAGGGGTCAGGGCCAATTCGTACCCAATTCGAAGAACATCTCGGTGTGCCAGAAACTAGGCTCACAGATACAAGGGTCTTCCGGCATGCAGATGTACTGCTTTGGCCGGCAATCCACTGGCGCGGCATTGCCCGCCGCCCGGCTGGCATCGGGCGTTATCAACCCGGCGTCCCGTTCGAAATCGAAGGGCGGCAAGGGCGGATTCATCCCCAACGTGAACGCTGCGAATACTGCCGAAGACATCGCCCCTTCAGGAGTTCGGGCCTTCGGGCAATCGGAGACGTCCATTGCGGCTGCCGGATCTTACGTCGTGGAAGCCTGGAACGATTCCACGGGCTTCTTCGCTCCCTGTGGCTCACCCAACAACAAAGAGGAGCTGACGGGCTTCGCTTTCTCCAACAACGGCGGAAGTACGTTCACCGATCTGGGGGGCTTACCCAATCTGAACTGCGCGACTAGTTTGACCGAGGGAGATCCGAGCGTCGAAGTCTATCAGGCTGGGGGGAAGACCTATTTCTACATCAGCAGCATCTTTGTTCCGTTCGATGTTCCGCAGAACGCAATTTCCGTAACCGCTTGCCAGGTGATCGGGATTGGTTCCTCGGCCACCCTGAGCTGCGGTCAGCCGATTATCGCCGGAATCAGCAGTGACTGCCAGGATTTCTCCGGCTTTATCCAATGCAGTTTTCTTGACAAGGACTTCCTGTCGCTCGATGCCGCAATCGGCAAGTTGTATGTGTCGTATACCGAGTTCGGTCTTACCGACGCGGATGGTGCCGGTCAGATCGAACTTGCTATGTGCGATCTCACGCTCGATCCCGCAAACCCGACCTGTTCGAACGGGTCAGGGTTCAGCTTCTCCAGTCCAGCCGCGGTTCCGGCGTACGTGGTCGTATCACCCAACAACGCCAACTTCTGTGAACAGGAGGGAGCCTATCCGGCAGTTGATCCCGCAAGCGGCGACGTTTACGTGGCGTTTGAGTACAACTGGTCTTCGAATCTGAACGGCTTCGCCCCGTGCGCAGTCACACCCACGCGTGAGGTGCTGGTCCACATTCCCGAAAGCTGCTTGACTTCCACTTCTCCATCGCCTTGCTCGCCACCGTTTAGCCAGGCCGCCGTCAATATCGTCTCCACCACCGCCACCCAGGTTCCTGGCTACAATCGCTTCCCAAGCAATGACTTCCCTCGTATCGCGGTGAGCGATAAGGCGGGAACTGTGAGTATCGTCTGGAACGATGCCAGAAGCAATCCACTGGGCGACATCCTGATGCAGAGTTTTAACTTGGGCAGCCTCGGCGCCGTCCAGTCGGCGCCAGTGAAGCTCGATAACGATGGAACGAGCGCCTTACACTTCCTGCCGGCGGTGCGGTATGCCGACAGCAACGGCCTGCTAAGTGTCTCGTGGTACGATCGACGGCTAAATCCAGGCTCGGCGATCACCGACGTATACGCGGCACTGGGTGTGGATCCGAGAACGACGGGCACTCCCTCGAATAGCCGCGTTACCGACGCCTCGTCCAACTGGCTTGCTGTCAGCTCGGACATCGTTCCTAACTTCGGCGATTACACTGACAACTACCTTGTCACCACTGGTACGGGTAAGAAGGCGAGTAACATTTTCTACGTCGGATGGTCTGACGGACGCCTGGGTGTCCCGCAGCCTTTTGAAGCTCACCACTAGATCGGCACATCATCAACCCTGGAGAAAGCATCGGCCGACGAGTGGGCGGTGGCCCTGAAGACGAGTCCGCAACTGGAAGAGGTGCGGTCAACCCTGGACCTGTGGGATCTGAGTCGGCAACGACTCGCCCGCGATGAGGTTCCTAGCACCTGTTACGTGCATGTCAGCCAAGCTCAGACTGATTCGCCTGCACGAGCAACCCCCGCGGTCCTCACACGCCCGCAGAGACAAAGCCTGCCCACATCACTTACGATTCCTAAACGATGATGGCCGGAGAAGTGCGTGGCAGTCCGATTGAGGTTCGCTGATTAGCCATGTGCGCCATAAGCGAACACACTGCGAATCAGGCGCGTAACCGATCACCCACGTGAAGGAGGTTTGCCGTGATCCAGCAAGGAGCTTGCTATCGACCCACTAGGAACTCGTTGAAATTCGCCGCGTTTTAGCGAATTCTTTGGGGATTTGGGTTTCTGCCAAGTTGAAATCTGTTTGAATCGTGCATTTCGGCAGTGGTCATGGGAGTTTGCGGGCATCGTGGATGCGATCCCGAGGCCTCGGTGATCACGTTAAATCCGGCCATACGTGATCGGGTTAAAACCGGCCATAGGAGTGGCCGCGGACGTGATTGTTTTACCTTGCCGGCGTGTTGCTTTGCAAGGCGAGGAGTTAGGCGTTGGTGTTTATGACCGGTGATTGCGTGTTACGGTGATAGTCGCTCCGCCGGGGTCGCGCCTTGCGGAGTGATCCAGGGCCGATAACACGGGGCTGGCTCCGGAGGAATCGGCGATCGAGGCCCTCTGCTGTTTGGCTGACAAGCCAGATGGCGGAGGGTTTCGTGTTTTTGACCAAGATTCCTATGGTGAGGCTCCGGCGTCGGAGGCCCTGGATCCGAGATTGCGAAGTCGCCGGGCGTTCTTTGCCCGGCATCCTTATTGCTCTTGTTTTTGTCATTGGCTTTCCTCGCGGCTGGTGGTTTTGGTGCGCCAGCTGCGCGGTCCGCACTGAAGCACATGTCCGTGATGCAGTAGCCGGTCGAGCATGGCGGTGACAGCAGCGCTATCACCGAGCAGCTTGCCCCAGTCTTCTACTGGCCGGTTCGAGGTCAGCAGTGTGCTGGCGCGTTCGTCTGAGACTCGTGGCCTATAGCTTTATTGGGTTGTGCGAGGGGGCATAGGATTACCCAGGAGACAAACGGTACCGAATTGTCAGCACACGTAGGCGCCTAATGTCTTGCTAGATACTCACCCTCGACCCCTGAGCGTCCCAAGAACCGAATGGCGGCCATCGGGTAGTGAAACGGGGAGTGATAGCCTGGATTCTTGCTGGGACGCTCAAGCTGTTTGCGTCTTTACATATCTGGCTTCGAAACACTCTCCTTTCTTCCAAAGCGTCAACGTGATTGCAGCGATCTTGCGCGCCAGCGTGATTCGGGCCAACTCAGGCTTCATTCCCTTGGCCAGCTGCCCTTCATAGAAATCCTGGAACGGACCTGCACGGCGAGTGGCACTCAGGGCAGCACTCTTGAAGATCTCCTTCATCGCGTGATTGTGATTCTGATTGAGACCCCGGATCTGCTGTGGCTTTTTGGAACGCTGCAATTGTCCATCCACGTAACAATACTGCGCACTGTCATGGGTCTCAACCGCCAGGCCGCTGTAAGCCCACAACTGCCGCTTACTCCGGAACCGGTGCGGAGTCTGCATAAGGGCCAGCAACTGCGCAGCCCGAAGAGGACCGATGAAGGGTATTTGACGCAAGATCCTCACCGCTTTGTGTTTGCGGCTTTCGGTCAATAGTTCCCCTCGCGCGGTGTGGCGCAAGACCTGCAACTCATCCAAGTGTTGATAAAACAACTCTGCGCGGCGACGCACTCCGGTTTCCAGGATCTTCATTAGCCATTGCTCGCGATCACGCCGGCCATATACCTGCGTGCCGGTGCACGGAATTCCCCAGCTCCGATAGAGTGCCTTAAGCCGGTTCATCACTCTCCGCAAGTCGTTGCTGATCACCTCATAGCTGCGCGCCAGTTCTCGGAGCGTTCTCAACTCTCCGTCTCCGTGGTAGACCGCTCGCAGTAGTCCGGCGCGAAGTAATTCGGACAGTTTGCGCGCATCCACCTTGTCACTCTTGCTGCCCTCTTTCAATAGCGCGTTACGACGCGGATTGCAGACCACGATCTCGCGGACGTGCGGCTTGAGCATGTCATATAGCCAGGCCGCCCAGGTTCCTTCTTCCAGCGTCACGTAAAGCTCTCCCCGCAATCCATGCAAGAGACCGAGTAGAGCGCTAGCTTTGGTTTCGATGATAGATTCCATCACCAGCTTCCCGGTCGCATCCCGAACTGCAACCGCAATCGCTTCTTTATGCACATCAAGGCCGACATACTTGACGGTACTACTCGGCATGCCGTTTACCTCCTTGGGGGAAGATACTTCTTCAGCAGGAACAATGGCCTAACATTAAGCCTCATCCTTCCTTCCGCCGCCAGTACAATTATCTTCGGACTGAGCGGAGGATAGGGCCATGCTCCCAAGGAACTCTATTGTGGGCACGGCATTTAAGGTTGAGCTGGCAGAAGAGTATAACCAAGAGCCCGGGCTTGGATTTTGAGGCGATGTTCCATCCGCTGGAGATTCTTCTGTTCGGCTTGTGCGAATACGCTTTCGTCATATGGTTCTCTGGTCGTGAGCATGTGGAAAATGATTCGCGCCAGCTTGTGGGCCGCTGCAGTGACCGCTTTTGGTGCTCCTAATCTGGTTCGCATTCGCCGATAGAATACTCCCAAAGCCGATTCACTCTGTTGCAGTGACTGGGCGGCCATACGAAGGGTGACGGCAATGCGGTTCTTGACTTTTCTCGTTCCAGTCCAAAGCACCTTCCCGCCGCTGATATCGTTGTCCGGACATAGCCCCATCCAAGAACTGAAAGCTCCAGAACTGTTGAATTTTGAGATGCCGTGCCCCAACTCGGCAAGAATGCACTGCACATGCAGGACACTGATGCCTGGAATCGCAGTCAGGTCCACGCCGAAAATACGGTAAGCTTCTTCGCGCAGCGCCATGGCTCTGGCCGGCGCCATCACCTTGCATTTCTTTACCGAATCCTTGGCAGTCGGCAGGGTTGCGGTTGGGTCGACTTTGGTTTCGAGATCCTTCATTAATACGTGCATTTCTTGCTCGCAGATGGTGATTTGCCGCTGATACTCGCGATACAGCGCAACCGATTGTCGAAGGGTGAACAGATGCTCCCGCCGGTAGTCTCCCACGAGGCTTTTCGCGATGGTCTCGTGGCTGGCTCGAATTCGCGGATCGCGGAGCGTGGCCAGCGCATGTACGTCTCGATTCCCGTCCAGGATCGCATCGAGAATCGCCAGTCCGGTCGTTCCGGTGATATCACTGATGACATGGTGAAGTTGCAGGTTCATCTGATCGAGCGCTTTCTGCATGTGCTGGACATGACAGCTCGCCATATCGACCAGGCTTGCCCTATGTCGAAGCAGCGACCGGAGAGCGCAAATGTCCTGCGCCGGACGGAAGGAGGCACGCAACAAGCCAACCGAATGCAGATATTGCAACCACTGACAGTCGGAAACGTCCGTCCGTCTTCCAGGGACGTTCTTGACGTGCTTTGCATTCACAAGATAGACCTCCAACCCGCGAGTTTCCAGTATCTGCATCAGTGGAATCCAGTAAACCCCTGTAGATTCCATTGCAACCGTGCGAATGCGGCATTGTTGTAACCAGTCGGCAAGCTCGCTAAGATCCTGGGTGAAGGTGGCGAACATCCGGATAGGTTCCGGATTCCGATCAGCCGATACTGCTACATAAATCTCCGTCGCACCAATATCGATTCCAGCGGCATCCGGGTTCAAAACAGGCAGTGCGACTTTCTTGCTCTTGTTCACTCGTTTGCGCGGCATATGTTCTCCCCATCAATGGATTTGCCGGGGACCGGGTCCGGATCGTGAGGGTAAGGCATTCTCCCAATCGGGATCGCTTTGTTCGCTTTTGGCGGACTCACGTCACCACTGTTTTGATCACGCAATCCGGGGCCACACTGGGAAAACGGGCTCGAATAGAGCACCACTGCATACTCGGCCTACAGCCGCGGACCCCAGCGCTTCATTATCGCCCTCAGTTCCTTCAGCGTTTTGCCCATCGATTCGATGGCCCCACACTGGGAAGCAACCCGAGCGCCGACTCAGAGGCCTCGACCGATGAAAGGGGATGCTACGGCATCCCCTTTTCGCTATGTGCTCGCGAGAGACCACCTATCGGGAGAGGCACCAAAGCGTTAAATCCTGGGGGGTGCGGGGGCAAAGCCCCCGTGGGCCACGCCGGCCACCACAATCTCGTGTGAAGCACGGGCGCCCTCTCATAATGCATTACTCATGGCCACAGAGGCTAACTTCCTCTGCAGCGGCTATGTCTTAAGCCTTCTTCCTATGGCCGGTTTTAACCCGATAATCTATGGCCGGTTTTGGGTGATCACCGAGGGGCTGTATCCGCGGTTTTAGGCAAACCGCCCCCTGAGCATTTCTGGTGGTTGAGTGAGGAGTTTGGGAAGCCGGATCAGGTTGTGAGCTGCACAACTGAAGACGAACAGCCAGTCCACCTTCCCAAGTCCGCGCAACTTGACCTGCCGGAGCGGACCAGTTTGCTTCAACCACCCAAACAACAGGGCGACATACTGCCCATCAACATCATCGTCCCGATGAAGTCACGATTCACTATCCTTTTCATCGTATCCGTCAGACCAACCCACTCTGTTGCGGCGCGTCGTTTAGTGATGCACTTGAGTTATGAGCGAAGTGGGAACGGTGCGCAGGCGGCGCAGCCGCGCTGAAGCTGCGGCTTTGGTTGCGGAGTTCGAATCGAGTGGATTGATGCGCCAAGAGTTCTGCCGACAGCGAGGTCTGGCTATCGGTACGCTGGATAAATACCGTGGACGGGTTCATGGCGCGGCGCGATCGATGGCCGGGCCTATGGTTGCTGTTGAAGTGGTCCCGGCGCCGGCACCGGAATCGAGCCGAGATGCCGACGGAGACAGGCCATTTGTGGTTGAGTCGCGAAGCGGGCGCCGGATCGAGGTTCGTCGTGGATTCGATGTGGGGACATTGGAACGATTGCTGACCGTACTGGACAGGGCGTAGGCGGTCTTCGGGTTTGGGCCTGCTACCCGGATTTACGTGGCCCTGGGGGTTTGCCACCCCAGACCCCGCAGCGTTACCGGCGCGCGAAGTTCCGCGGCCCATTACCGGGCGCGCCAGAACAAGGCGCCCGTGCCCCCGAGCGAAGGTCAGAGGAGCATAAGCAAAAGAGCCACGTGGTACTGATCTGCGCTATGGAAGCAACGATCTTCACCGGCTGGATTTATGATCACCCCCCCCGCAGAAAAGGTCAAGGTGGCGCACCCGTTGATGTTGCGCTGCGGGGATATAGGCACGCCATCGACGAATTCGTTGATTGGTATTGCTCCGAGAGGCGCTCAACGCGTCGAGCGGGAACCACTCCGGCTCACGCCTTTTAGCAGTGACCGCGGTTACGAGATATCAAGTAGAATTTCGCTCGAGGCGATTAAAAGGGCAGATGTACGGACGTGCCGGCTTCGAACTTCTCAGAGCCATGGTGTTGCCTTGGGATATCTTAAAGGCTGCTTGAAACTGCACCGAAAGTGCGGAATATCCCAAAATTCCCGGAGTGGTCCCTCCTAGCCTAAAACGAGTCCTTAACTGCGAGATCTCCGACAAAATCTGCATCTTCGATTGCATAGGAACCCAGTACCTTCATATAATTACTCCGCTCGAAGCCGGAAGGATTGGGAACGGCTCGCCTCGCCATACTTCCCAGCATCAGCCGTATCGATTCGTACTCGTGTTTTTCCATCCACGAGCGCAGATCCCGCAAGGTATTCCCGATATGGGATATGCCGTGTTCCAGAAGAGCAGAGGTCATCATCGCGACTCTGGCGCCTACCATCATGCTCTTGAGTACATCATCTGCAGTATGGACCCCTCCCGTGATGGCCATGTCGGCATGTAAGTGCCCATACAGGATCGCGACCCAGTTGAGCCGCAACCGAAGTTCCTGAGAGCTGCTCAAGTCCAGATGAGGCGTAATCTCCAGCGTCTCCAAATCGATGTCCGGCTGGTAAAAGCGGTTAAACAGTACAAGGCCATCGGCACCGGCACGGTCTATTTTGTTCATTGCGTTGGGAATAGAACTGAAGAAGGGACTCAGCTTGACCGCGAGGGGAACATGAAGCAGACTTTTTACTTGCTTGACAACATCGCAATACCTGTCTTCCACAGAAGCGCCACCCACCTCTGGGTCTGTGGGCATGTAGTAAATGTTGAGTTCAATGGCATCAGCACCGGCGCTTTCCATCATCTTGGCGTAACGGGTCCAGCCGCCAGTCGAAACGCCGTTCACGCTGGCAATAATAGGGATTCCGACGCTCTTCTTGGCCTTCGCAATATGTTCCAGATAGGGCTCCGGTCCCAGGTTATATTTATCGAGGTCGGGCAGATAATTCAATGACTCGGCGAAACTCTCCGTACCCTGGTTCAACGAGCGGTCCAGTTCCTCGCTTTCAAGCCTGATCTGCTCTTCGAACAACGAATGCAGCACCACAGCCGCCGCGCCGGCGTCTTCCATCTTGCGAATGTTGTCGATCTCCCGTTGCAGAGGAGAAGATGACACCACAACCGGATTCTTCAGATGCAGTCCGAGATAATCAGTCGAAAGATCAATCATTACTTTGCTCCCGTGGTTTCCAGTACCGCCTTGCCGAAGTTGCGCATATCGCCGGGCGGTAATGATGCCAATTTTTCATAAAGCTCCCAACGGCTGTGGACATCGTCAACAGCTTCGCCCAGCAGATGTTTTGCGGAAGCGGCATCAGCATGGTTGAGAATATTGAAACGCGTTTCATTGAGCATGTACTTCTGGAGCGGAAGGCTTGGGGCGCGTGAATCGAGTTGCAATGGGTTCTTACCCTCCCGCTGCAGATCTGGGTTATACCGGAACAGCGGCCAGTAACCGGTTTGAACAGCCAGTTTCTGCTGCTCCATGCCATGCACAAGGTCATACCCATGCGCTACGCAGTGGCTAAAAGCGATGATTAAGGATGGGCCCTTATAAGCTTGGGCTTCTTCAAAGGCTTTGAGAGTCTGCGTATCGCTGCCGCCCATCGCAACGCGCGCCACATAGACGCTGCCATAGCTCATTGCCATTAATGCCAGATCCTTTTTGGCCGTTTCTTTGCCGCCCGATGCAAATCGAGCAACAGCGCCGCGCGGCGTTGCTTTGGAGCGTTGGCCGCCGGTATTGGAGTAAACCTCCGTATCCAGAACCAAAACATTGAGGTCGCTTCCGTAGGCCAGCACGTGATCCAGTCCTCCGAATCCGATGTCATAGGCCCAACCATCGCCACCGATGATCCACACACTCCTGGGCACCAACGAGTCGGCTACGACGGCCAGATCGCGAGCCTCACGAGTCTGAGTTCCCACGATCTTGTCCTTCAGAAGACGTATGCGTTCGCGCTGCTGACCAATACCGGTCTCTGCCAAGAGGTCTGCTTCGAGCAAGCTCCGAACCAATTCCTCTCCGACAAGAGGTGAAAGCCCTTTCAGAAGAAGTCTGGCGTATTCCTCCTGTTTGTCGAGTGCGAGACGCAATCCGAGACCAAATTCGGCATTGTCCTCGAACAAGGAGTTGGACCATGCCGGGCCGCGCCCTTCATGATTCACGGTGTAGGGTGTTGTGGGCAGGTTGCCTCCGTAGATCGACGAACATCCTGTAGCGTTTGCGATCACAACTCGATCGCCGAAGAGTTGGGTCATGAGCTTGATATACGGGGTTTCTCCGCATCCGGCGCAGGCACCCGAGAATTCGAACAGTGGCTTTAACAGCTGGGCATCTTTGACTTGTCCGAGTTTGAGTTGCTGCCGGTCGGTCTCTGGCAAGGTGAGGAAAAACTCCCAGTTGACGCACTCACTCGCGCGGAGTGGGGGCTGCGACTGCATGTTAATCGCCTTGTGCTTCACTTCACTCTTGCTTCTCGCAGGACAAACTTCGACACATAGACCACAGCCGGTGCAGTCTTCCGGTGCGACCTGTAGGGTATAACTCAGTTGTTCGAACTCCTTCCACTTCGGTTTGGCGGACTTGAAGGTTTCGGGTGCTTCAGCCAGCAGCGCCGGATCGTAGACTTTTGCTCGAATGACGGCATGCGGGCATACCAGAACGCACTTTCCGCACTGAATGCACAGCTGTTCATCCCATACCGGAACGTCTGGCGCAATGTTGCGTTTCTCCCATCGCGCTGTTCCCGTTGGAAAAGTCCCATCGACAGGAAACGCGCTCACGGGTAACAGATCGCCGTCACCTGCGACGATCCTGGCGCTGATTCTCTTGACGAAATCCGGCGCGGATTCCGGCACAGGGGGCTGCATGGAGATGGAACCGGATGGCTGGGCTGGAATCTGCACTTCATGCAGGTGGGCAAGTGCAGCATCAACGGCCGCGAAGTTTTTCTCCACCACGGACGCACCCCGCTTGTGATAGGTTTTTCCGATTGCCTTCTTGATAGCGGCGATCGCTTGTTCCCGGGGCAATACGCCACTGATGGCAAAGAAGCAGGTCTGCATAATGGTGTTAATACGCCGGCCCATGCCGACTTCTTCGGCAACCTTGTCTGCCTCAATGACGTACATTCGCAGTTTTTTCCGGATGATTTCCTCTTGCATGACCGTGGGCAGATGAGCCCACACTTCACCAGATAGAAAGGGGCTATTGAGTAGAAAGACGGCCCCTGGTTGCGCCAACTGTAGTACATTGAAATGCTCTACGAAAGAAAACTGGTGACAGGCGACGAAATTAGCCCGCTCAATTAGATAACTTGAGCGAATCCGCTTGGGACCGAAACGAAGATGCGACACCGTCATGGCTCCGGCCTTCTTCGAGTCATACACGAAATAACCTTGAGCGTGAAACTCGGTGTCTTCCCCGATGATCTTGATGGAGTTCTTGTTGGCGCCCACCGTTCCGTCGGAACCAAGACCGTAGAAAACAGCTCTTACGGTATCGTCGCTCTCGGTGGAAAAGTCTTTGTCATAGTCCAAACTCATGCGGGTTACGTCATCGATGATGCCGACTGTGAAGTGCTTCTTCGGCTTCTCCTTGCCTAGTTCCTCGAAAACCGCCTTTGCCATGGCCGGCGTGAACTCCTTGGACGACAGGCCGTAGCGGCCACCAATCACACGCGGCATGGAGGTAAGCCGCGTCTGATCTCCAGTGAGTCCTTCAACTAAAGCCGTCACGATTTCCATATACAGTGGATCGCCGGTAGCACCTGGCTCCTTGGTGCGGTCGAGCACAGCGATTGACTTTACCGCCGAGGGAAGACTGGCGACCAAGTGCTCTACGGAAAACGGCCGGTACAACCTTACTTTGAGCAAGCCAACTCTTTCTCCGCGCTCGCTGAGGAAGTCTACAGCCTCCTCTGCCGCCTCTGCACCTGATCCCATCATGATAATTACCCGCTCGGCATCGGGCGATCCCACATAGTCGAACAAATGGTATTGCCGGCCTGTAAGGCTGGCGAACCGGTCCATCGCCTTTTGCACAGTGTCTGGACAATCCAAATAGAACGGATTTGCCGCTTCTCGAGCTTGAAAAAAGACGTCAGGATTCTGCGCCGTTCCCCGCAATACAGGGCGGTCGGGCGATAGAGATCGCAACCTGTAGGTACGAACGAGTTCCTCGTCTATCATGTCTCGTATGTCGTCAAGGGTAAGTTGTTCCACCTTTGCGATTTCATGTGAAGTGCGGAATCCGTCAAAGAAATGGAGGAAGGGAACGCGCGATTCCAGCGTGGCTGCGTGAGCAATCAATGCATGGTCCATGGTCTCCTGTACGGAATTGGAAGCCAGCATGGCGAAACCGATCTGGCGGCAAGCCATTACGTCGCTGTGATCACCAAAGATCGAGAGCGCATGGGTTGCAAGTGCACGTGCCGCAACATGGATGACCGTAGGCGTGAGTTCTCCTGCGATCTTGTACATATTGGGAATCATAAGGAGCAGGCCTTGAGATGACGTGAATGTTGTTCCCAATGCTCCCGCTTGAATTGACCCATGCAGGGACCCTGCCGCTCCTGCTTCGCTTTGCATCTCGACCACTGTCGGAATGGTTCCCCAAAGGTTTGGCCGGCCCTTTGTTGCCCATTCATCTGCCCACTCACCCATCGGCGAAGCAGGAGTAATGGGATAGATTGCAATCACCTCGCTGGATTGATAGGCGATGTACGCTGCGGCTTCATTGCCGTCAATCGTGACCATAGATCTGTTCACCCTCGGAAATCTCCTTGATCGCTCGGCGGGTTTTCTACTGCTTTCTTTCTTTGTGGGCCGTTCAAAGTCCCTCGGAGACGGGCGTGAGCGCCATCATCTCAGCGTGGATAACAACGGCCGCTGGCTGGAGGGCGAGAATCTCTCCCGGATCGCGCCCGCGTTCTCCATGTTTCTGTCATCTACATCTGAAAATCTTCTGTCTGGCTCGAATCCATAAGCAGATTGTGCCGCAGGTCTATACCGGTTGTGGACCTGCCCCGTCAGTGGCGGTCCTTGCGAAAATACGAGTTCAGATCGCATAGTCGCACGCTTCCAAAGCCTCAAGGTTGGGGACAATTAAAATCGAACCATGTTGTTCAACCAACCCTCGGCTCTTGAAATCCTTCATGACGCGGGAAATTGTTTCGCGGGAAGCGCCGATGTGCTCGCCGATTTCCCCGTGGGTGAGCGGGCACTGGATCCGGACACCCCGCTTTGTTTCCTCGCCATCCTTACACCACTCGAGCACAAGTCTCGCGAACTTCTCCGGCGCGGTCGATGGAAGGCCGAGCGTCCGCAATTGTTGAGCGGTGCGATTGTAGTGCAGGCTCAACTCGCGCATAACATTCTGACTGGCCATCGGATAATGCATCAAGAAGCCGAGAAAGGCCTGTCGCTGGAGCGAGGTGATCATGCAGGGGAGATGAGTTTCTGCCGTTATCACGTGAGGGACGCCTGAAATGGCAGAAGTAAGCCCCAGGATTTCCCCAGGCCACGCGATAGCCAGGATGAGTCGCTTGCCATCGATTGAATTCATCGAGAGTTTGACCTTTCCTTCAAGCAAGAAGAGGACTCTCGATGGTTCTTCTTCCTCTTTGATCAAGACGGTCGTGCCCGGATAGCAGTGGGTTTCTGTAATCGATCCAAATTCACTTATCGCTTCGGTTGACAGGTTTCTGAAGAATTCACCCCGTCCGCGATGTGGGCCGCTGCCGTCCCTCTGGGCTTTCGAATCGATTCTGGAGGGAAATTCATAGACCCTGCATTCCTCGCGATTTTGGGTATTTTCATCGATGGAATCATAGTCGTACCAACCGGTCTGCGGAGTCCAGCCGGCCTGTCCACCGATCACTGGCACGGTGTGCATTCCATCTCCCTTCGACATTCGAAGATCATTTCTTCAAGCAACGACCGTTTTGCCGCACCCTGGGCTTTGAAAGGGCGCCCGAACAGTGGCTCCAAGGCCTGCAACAAACTTCATTGCGTTTGCCCTTGAATATTGGGTCGGCAATTTACCACTACTCGGCTGTGCGCGTATGTTACGGCGGAATCTTACGTGCTAGGGTAAAGCCGAGATGATGTGCTATTTCAGCCGTGACTTGTTTCGCGAACCTCCGCCGTCGCCGGGTGGGGACTCATTCGCTTTGGCTCTTCACTTTGCTTCAAAAAAATGGGAAGAAAGCAATCTCAGAACCTATAGGAACTCCCCTTCCACTAGGTGGGGAGGACGAGTTAGCGGAGAATCGCACAAACGTGGTGGGGGTATCTGATCAATTCTGCTCACATAGTCAATTTTGTGCCTTGCTGGGGCTAGACCTACTGACGCACGGGTCAGAAAGAAAAGCTGAATCGAAATTAGAGAATCGCGAGAAGCGCGTTGAAAAGCTCAAGATCTGCGATCTGGATTCGACGGAACACGAGCGTCTTTCGAAACGATGAGAGTCTGTGCAGTCTCGGTTTGTCGATTCCCCAAAAGGGGCCGTCACAGAAGCTGATGACCTGGTGTCCTCCGTCATGAAACCCCGCGGCTATCCCATATCCGATTTCGATCAACGTGCCGCCGACATTTCCGTCGATCATCCCCGGGTAGTGGAGAACTACCGCTCTGCGCGTGAGATTGCATTGCGCATTGAGAAAGCGACCACAGAGGATCTGAGAACGGCAATGATTCACCACCGCTCTCTATTTGACGAATTGGTGCAGGTACCGACAATTGTGGACAGGAAAGAAGTGGCATGACCGGCTGCTGAAACTGTGAGGACGAATACGTAATCGGATTCAGAAAAAGACCGAGGTGGGGGATTCGCAGACATGCGTTATTTGACTGAATGGAGAAAGCAGATGAAGCCGCGTACACGGCGTGGGATCAATGGCAATATCCATGAAGTCCAGCTTGGATCCCGCCTTTACCATCCTCAGTCGCCGTCAAGCTACAGATCTTCCGACAGACTCCTTTGTATGTCCTGAGCGACCTCATCGATTGATGTATTCCGGCCGAGTTGTTCGATTTCCTTGCTGTTTTCCATATCGCGCAATCCCACCTAGCCGCAATTTGCTGGTTCATGCTTGTGACGGCCGTCACCTCCTTTTCCGTGAGGAGAAGGATCTGGAGCATGAGGTGTTCCCGTCCATCGGCGCGGCGGGTCAGTCGTGCTTGCCTCATGAGGATGAGGCTCGCCAGGAGGATAGCTTCCATGGCAACGATGGTTCCGAGAAGCGAAAAGGCACGGGATCAAAATGCGGGATTGGCGGCATATCCAACGTATTTGCCGAATCCAGAACAAGAACAGGAAGATGTGAGCGGCCACGAATCCGAGATTGCCGACGATGGCGGCGGTTAAATCTCCCAGCCGTTCCGCTGACGATCTTCGCGCCAAAAACTCCTGCTCATGCTTGGCTATCGTACCTATATGTTCTTGCACATGATTCGGAACCTGCATTGGTTTATCCTGGTACATAATTTGTGCTCAACGATTAGATGACTTGCTTGCTTCCAGACCAACCTTCATTTCCCTCGCACAGATGTACGATTCGATGTTGTCGGACTGAATATTCTAGGGCAATGTCGATCTGCCAGGACGACGCCGAAGCGATGAGAAGGTGGCTTGCCCGGCGGGCAGGAAGACAGAAAAACATGTGCCCGAGCGACCGGGCCGGCGGGAGCTCCAAACGCGTAGTGAACCACCAATGCGGTCGACGATACCAGCGCTTACCCATAACCCAAGGCCCGTTCCCCGTTCCCCCTTCGTGGTGAAGAACGGCTGATAGATCCGTGCTCGATCTTGCGACACAATACCGCTTCCCGTATCTGCAATCGAGAGGCAATAACCGCAACAAGCATGGATTTCACAGAGCCAGCGTGGAGCAGGATATAGGTGAATCGTGACCTGTCCGCCCGCGGACGTGGCATCAAGCGCATTGAGCAACAGGTTCGTAACGACCTGAACAATGTCACTTCTGAAGCCCCCGATAGCTCCATCTGTCTCAAGGCGCTGATGAACAACAATCCCTTGCTTATCAGCCTGGGGGCGATAAAAATCCGATACTTCGCAAAGCACTGCACTCAATTTGAATTCTGCAAGCTTGTTGGTGTCGCGGTGAAACTTGAGCATGTGGGTAGCGATGCGACTTAGGCCTTGTATCTGGTCTTCCATCATGGCGATAAAAGCCTTTGCCTGGGGGCTTGTTTGCAGAGAGGACAACAGGAACACCAGGTTGGTCATTGCAGCCAAAGGGTTATTGATCTCATGGGCCATGGTTAAGGCGAACTTCGCTGTCACGGCCAGCTTTTCGCTGTTCACCAGGGCCCGTTCCATCCGCTGCCGCTCTGCAATTTCGAATTTGAGTTGAGTATTCAGGCTCTCTGCTATCTCTCTGAGTTCAAGCTGGCGCACCCCCGACAGCAGCAGTTGTTGATTCATTGCAAGCGCTTGCAGGTAGATGCGTGCGGTCTCGTCCACTTGCACCAGAATTTCCGCCGATGAATCCATCGCGCCACGAATCGGCCATATCGTGTATGACCGGCCTGCGGGATGTGCTTCAGTGCCTTCCGGTTCAGCATGGACTGCGGCTTCTCCGGTGCCGTAAACGTGATCCAGTAATGCAAGGCACCCTTCCCAGAAAACGACTTCTGCGAAAGGCTTTCCAATAAGGTCATCTTTAGTCTTGTCGGCCAGTCCGCAGAAGGCAGGGTTGACGTAGCGCAGGATGTGATTGGGTCCTGCCAATGCGGCAACGGGCAGGGGCGAGCTTTCAAAGAGTACCCGCTCGATCTTTGGCTCATCGTCCTTCCCATCAAGGCCAGGGTTGGCCTCGATTTCAGGACCGTCGGGTGCTTCCTTAGGCTTGATTCTTGATACCAGCGACCAACTTGTCCGGTGGGGCTACGGGCCGAACTATGCCCGCCTGGCTGAGATCAAGAAGAAGTACGACCCCCATAACGTGCTGCGTCTCAATCAGAACATCATGCCCGCATAGTCTCTCGAACGGCCAGAATTGAAGCCGCGCGCGGCGCATGATTGACCCTGGAATTGGCCCCGTGTGACTGGTGATCTTCGGTGCAGCGGCCGACAAGATGAAATTCACAGCGACTGGGCAGCCGGGCCGAGGTTGTAGTCCCCCTTCACGGATTTCTAGGGATGCCCGACCCCCCATTCCTTTGTGTACTGCACAGTTGTCTGGTTCATCCCGTTTCCTGAATGTCTTGTTACAATCGCGACCAGCATTGTCCGGAGGGTTGGCATGAAATGTTTGTTAGTCTTCGTCGTAGCACTAGTTGCAGCCGTCGCCGCTACGCCCCAAACCTCGCCTGACGAGACCGCCGTTCGGAACATCGTTCAAGAAGAGATTACTGCCTGGAATTCCGGCGATGCAGCCGTCTACTCGCGTCATTTCGCTGCCGACGGCACCTTCACGAACATCCGAGGGGAGTTCTTCGCCCGACGCCAATCGTTTATCGAGAAGCACGACAACCTCTTTAAGGGACCTTTCCATGGAAGTACGCTCAAGCAGGATATTGTTTCTCTGAAGTTCGTCCGTCCTGATGTTGCAGTAGTGGAAGTGCTGACATCGGTAACTGGAATTCAAAAGCTGTTTCCCGGAACGAATACCGATGACAAGGGGCGCCTCCGCACGCGCTTATTGCAGGTCCTGGTGAAGGACGGTGGTGAATGGAAGATCACTGCCTACCACAACACGGATGTGAAGTCGGGAGTGCCGGTACCCGATCCCCAATAGTGTCACCAACGAATCCGAGCAATTAGAGTTGATTCCCGCGTGGATGAGAAGCTTCGAGGAAGTGATGAACGAGGGTGCCGGGCGGTTTGTCGGCCACTCGGAGGTAATCCGTCTCATCGACACTTTAGACCGGTAACGATAAGCACTGGATGGGGCGTCTCAACAGGGACGAGAGGAACATGCTTCGGTAGACAATAGTGGTGCTGGCGCCTGCGGCAGCTACAGCCCGCGGCCGACATTGGTGCTCGATTCTAAGCCCGTCGAAAAGCATGGGTCCGAGGTCACGTACAGGTCAGTGATGACGTCCGCTCCAGCGGCGATCTCGTTCAGGAGTCTGCTCGCTTCGTAACTTCGGGCCGCAGGTGCTGGCAGAAGGGAGCCTGTTATGGCCAGGAAGAGCAAGAGCAAAACAAAGGGTAGTGGCCGGATGCTTCCGGTGTTGCATCCAGATGCGGCTGGGGTGGATATCGGTGCTGAAGAGATCTACGTTGCCGTCCCATCGGATCGTGACACGGAACCGGTGCGGTGCTTCGAGACGTTTACTCGGGATCTATACAAATTAGCGGACTGGCTGCAGAAATGCCGCGTACGGACGGTTGCGATGGAATCCACCGGAGTGTATTGGATTCCTCTCTATCAGATACTCGAAGCGCGAGGCTTCCAAGTGTTTCTGGTGAATGCACAGCACATCAAGAATGTGCCTGGCCGGAAAAGCGACGTGTCTGACTGTCAGTGGATTCAGTATTTGCATTCGGTTGGATTGCTGAAGGCAAGCTTTCGCCCGCCTGACGAGATATGTGTTATCCGCTCGCTGTGGAGGCATCGGGAGAGCCTCGTGCAGATGGCCGCCGAGCACATTATGCACATGCAGAAAGCGCTGAGCCAGATGAATCTGCAAATACACCACGTACTGAGTGAAATCACAGGCGTCAGCGGCCTAGCGATTTTGGATGCCATTCTGGCAGGTGAACGAGATCCGGCAAAGCTCGCATGCCTGTGCAACTGGCGCGTAAGAAGCTCGCGTGAGACCGTGGCAAAGTCTCTGGAAGGAGACTATCGGCCGGAGCACATGTTTACCCTGCGGCAATCCCTCATTGGCTATCGCTTCTATCAGAAGCTCATTTTCGAGGTCGACCAGGAACTGGAATTAAAGATACACGCGCTTCCACGAGCTGAGGGGGCGCCCGAGCAGATGCCGCCGCGGACTAAGGCATGGATCTACCAACGTGCAGGCAACGAACCCGCGTTTGATCTGAAGGCTGAGCTGTTTCGTATCGCCGGGGTGGATCTGACGGATGTACCCGGCATCAGTGCTATTACCGCGCACACGATTCTGACGGAGGTTGGACCAGACGTTTCGCGCTTTCGAAATGCATCTGCATTCGCATCCTGGCTTGGGCTCTGCCCGGAAAAACAGGTCGGTGGAGGCAAGATCCTTTCCACGCGCTCCCGAAAGGTGAAGAACCGTGCGGCAATTGCACTGCGACTCGGGGCACACTGCCTCTACCGCGCCAAGAACTATCTCGGAGAATTCCACCGCAGGATGAAGTGGAGGCTAGGTGCACCTGAGGCCGTCACGGCAACTGCCCACAAACTCGCCCGCATCGTGTATCACCTGCTGTCTACCAGAGAACCATACTCGGAGATCGTCTTGATCAAATCCGATCGCCAAGCTAACAACCGAGCTGAGATGCGCTTGCGCAGACAGGCTGCCAACCTCGGCTTTCAGTTAATGCCCGCACCGGAAACCGACTCGTAGACTGTTGTTCTTCAGGAGCATGTAACTGGCATAGCCCGACAGGCTTACAGGGAACCGCGGAAGTTTTCTATCATCAGCCGTTGGCCGGATCACTGTGGCAGTTGGCTGCATGATGGCGCTCCCTGTGGTTGAGGTCTACAAGGAGGAGGCATGCCAAAAAGCAAAAAACAAGCGCAACAACTCCCGGTTCTTCACCCTGACGCGGCCGGCGTAGATATTGGTGCAAGCGAGATCTTCGTCGCAGTTTCCCAAGATCGTGATCCGAAGCCTGTGCGTTCGTTCTCGACATTCACTCGGGACTTGAATGCTCTCGCGGACTGGCTCCAACGTTGCGGGATTCGCACGGTGGCCATGGAGTCTACCAGCGTTTACTGGATACCGTTATATCAAGTCTTGGAAGAACGAGGCCTGGAGGTATGCCTCGTGAACGCACAATACGTACGAAATGTGCCGGGTCGAAAAACGGACGTGTCTGATTGCCAATGGATTCAGTATCTGCACTCAGTTGGTCTGCTCCGGGCGAGTTTTCGACCTCCTGCAGAAATCTGCGTAGTCCGTTCGTTATGGCGCCATCGTGCAAGTTTAATCCAAATGGCGGCAGAGCATGTGCTCCATCTTCAGAAAGCGCTTGATCAAATGAATCTGCAACTCCATAGGGTGCTGAGCGACATCACGGGAGAGAGTGGACTTCGAATTCTCGATGCCATACTTGCAGGGCAGCGAGACCCCATGCTGCTTGCTCGTTTATGTAATGGCCGTGTCAGAAGCAGTCACGACACGATCGCAAAGTCGCTGGAAGGTGATTATCGCGGTGAACACGTGTTTGCACTCCGGCAATCTCTGACCGCGTACCGCTATTATCAACAGCTGATCATAGAAGTTGATCGCGAGATTGGAAGCTACGTGGCAGATTTGCCCACGGGCCCCGCATCGGATTGCAAGATACCCCCGCAAACGAAGAAGACCAAGCATCGACGTCAGCACCATGAACCAGTTGTTTTTGATCTTCGGAGTGAACTCTATCGGATATTCGGCGTCGATCTCACGGATGTGCCTGGCATCAGTTCGGTCACCGCACACACGATCCTGTGTGAAGTTGGCACGGACTTGACTCGTTTTCGGAATGCATCCGCCTTTGCTTCCTGGCTTGGCTTGTGCCCAGAAAGGCGAATCAGCGGCGGCAAAGTACTCTATACGAAGAGTCGACGAGTGAAGAGCCGACTCGCGATCGCCTTACGAATCGGCGCTAACTCGTTGCATCATGCCAAGAACTTCCTCGGCGAGTTTTTCCGCCGAATTGTCCGCAAGCTGGGCAAAGCACAGGCAATCACGGCTACAGCGCACAAACTGTCACGCATTGTTTACCACATGCTTGTGACGAAGGAACCCTATAGAGAAGAAGTCTTCCAAAGAAGTGAGGAGGAGGAGTTTCGCCGCGCTGCAAGTCGCCTCCAAAGGCAGGCCGCCCAACTCGGGTTCACAGTCACACCTACGGTCACCGCATAAACTGCCATCTCTACTGAATCGCTAAACATGGTCAAAACAACTCCGGTGAGCACGGACGTTGAGCGGGGTGGCAGTCACAGCCCGCGCCGACATTGGCGCCATAAAGCCCGTTCATTGGGAGCATGGGTCTGGGGCCTGCGTACAGGTCATTGATGACGTTCGGCGAAGCCGACGATCTCGTTTGCGAGTTTGCATTTCGACCGCACCCCGGGCCACCCAGCTCAACGTCTGCTAAGGTTCCTTGCGAGTCGGCATGGCAACAGGGATGTCGCGTTCACTTATTGACTGAAGGCGACCGACGCAGAGGGCGTTTTCGGGCAGCGAAACTTCATACTCCGCACATCGGGGACTCTGGGCTGTAATCTGAAGGAATGTGTGACCGCTTGTTCTCCGCCGGCGAAGCGGTTGATCATGAACCTCCGCGATCTGAAGAACGCACGGAACGAACCGGCAAGAGAGTTTGCTGAAAGCCTTTGGGACCGCTTCCGCAGCTTTGCCGATCCGCATTTCCTGACTGAGATTCGCCGCGATTTCCATGCACGCTTCTGGGAGATGTATCTAACCTGCGCCCTACAGGAATTAGCGAACCGGCAAGGATTAATCTTGTCGTGCCTCAAGCCAGGCCCGGACATCCTTCTCGAGCGTGACGGCAGCCGCGTTTGGTGGAAGCTGTGGTGGCGACGAATGGCACTCCTGGCCGCCCGGACTCGGTGGTGGATCCAAAACCGGAACGATTCTGGCACAATCCCTGAGGAGAAGCTTGTGCTTCGTTATGCCAACGCCATCTCGGAGAAGTATCGAAAATACCAAGGGTATTTGAGAGGCGGCATCGTACATAAGAATGATGCATTCGTGATCGCAATCAATGGCGCGACACGGTCATACAAATGGACACAGGCGGAGAACGACGTGCCCCGTTTCCTGAAAGCTGTTTATCCTCTCGGGGTTTACCAATTGCTTTTGGATAGACCTACCGGAAAAATTATCGGGCAACAGAACGAGCCGCGATTCAACATCGTGAAGGCGAGCGGGGCGAATGTCGCGACAACGTCATTCCTTGAAAGGCGCACACGAGGAATCTCTGCGATTCTGGGATCTTTCGCTGACTTGATGTGCCACCGCCAAGCTCTCGGCTTCGACTTCGAGGTGGCGCATAATCCTAACAGTCGGACTCCCATCGCCGATTTCGTGATCCCGGCGAAGAAGACTTGGCGAGCGGCTCTGAACGAGACTGGCGGGGATCTGACTTGTCACATCCTGGCCTAAGCCGGGAGATCGGCCATGCGTATGAACTGTTCGTGCTGTACTGAAAATTTGAGCGGCCGGATTCGGTACGAAATGTCGGCAAGTGAGGCGATTTCCACGACTATCCTGGCGGATCCGCTCGATCCCGATCCGATCATTGACCGCGTTGTGGAAGCGCTGTTTGCATCCGAGGTATCGCTCGGTCGTCTGCACAGAGACATGTCCCAATAGGAACTGGATTTGCTCCAGTTCACCTCCTGCTTGATGACAGAGACGGGCACAGGTCCAGCGGAGGTCATGGGGCGCCAGACCTGGAATCTCACAGATCTTTGCTTTCTCTTTAACCACGCCCCAGATGACCTTGGGACTGAAGCCGCAACCCCAGACTCTGCCAGCTTTGTTGATTGACCGAAGCAGAATGCCACCTGTAATTCTGGATGCCGCCATCCATGCATCAATTCCTTCTTTAACCCAATCTGGAACCGGGATGGTGCGTATATGCCCGCCCGTGCCAATAAGGTCGGCAATGACCCAGTGCTCCTCTCTTTGTTGGATATCTTCAACTCTCAACGCGGTCAGTTCGGCGCGCCGAAGACCGCAGCCTAGGAGAATGGCGAGCGTGGCGTAGTCTCGTTTGCCGCGAAGACTGCCCACGTCTACAGTCCGCAGGAGTCGCTTCCCTTGCTCCGCGGAAAGCCAATTGCCAACGGGCATACCCAATCGTTTGGCACCCTTCACACGGCGAATCCTAGCCGCTAAATCAGCGCTCAAGAGCCCGCAATCCGCCGCCTCGTAGGCCAGCCTCCGGACTGCGGCGAGTCGCAAATTGATGGTGGTAGATGCATAATGCTGCTGTTCGAGTGAGATCCGGTACCGGGTGACTACGGTTTTGTTGAAGGCGAGCCTTGGTTCCGAACAGTACCACTCGATGAATTCTCTGATCGCATGATCGTAGGTCCGCTGAGAACTTGGCGAAGTCAGGCTGTTTAGAACGGCACTCTTCGACTGCTCAAGATCGGGAAGCTTAAGAATGGATTTTGGCGCTCGTTTGCGCTTCATCTTGCTCTTTGCCATTGAAACGGCCTCCCATAGCCGTGGCAAATAGCATGATCTACGCGTCGATCTCGTACCCTAGCACGTTTCCGAGGACCTATCTTTCGGTAGGTGCGAAAACCAAGGCCTATGAATAGCTTGGGGGGATTCAAGGATCCCGCTGTACCTTGCGGATGTTTTCCGAAAGCAGTTGCACAGACCGGGAACGCAAGTGTTGGGAAGACCCCGTACTGCGTTCCGAATAAGATATCTACTGAAGGTGTTGCGATAAGAAACGCAATTGAAGAATTGAAGACGAGGATGTGCCTCTAAAAGCGTTACACCGAGCTTGCGTATTCACAGGAAAGGCTTGATGCTTGATCACTTCAACTGAATTGCGGCGCGCCGAGGCATTCTCTGAATTGCCGGACGACCAAATTGATTGGTTTCTGAGCCACGTACAGGAGGTCTCTCTCCGTGCCGGAGAGGCGTTCGTACGGCAAGGCGATCCCGCAGACTGGATGTTTATTTTCCTTGAGGGACTTTTTCAGTGGAGAGGGGAATTTGGTGGCGAAACTGTTTCCCTCCCGGCGCAAGCTGGTGATGTCAGTGGGGTGTTTCCTTTCTCCAGGATGAAACGGTTCACTGTGACCGGACGAGCCCTGACGGATGGGCGCCTCGCCAGATTTCCGGCTGCGCTTTTTCCACAGCTCATGCAAAGAATGCCGGAACTGATAACCAGATTAGTGGCCATGATGTCCGACAGAATCCGTGAAGGAACCCGAATAGAGCAGCAACGCGACCGGTTGATCTCATTGGGCAAACTGTCAGCGGGGCTTGCTCACGAGTTAAACAACCCCGCGTCTGCTTCCAAGCGAGCAGGCGGTCAAATGCGCAATGCACTGGCGAAAATGCGAAGCGCAAACTCGGAATTGTGGCGGCGCCCGCTCGATGACTCGGACAGAGCCAGAATCGAAGAAGTCGAAGCCGCGCTGCTACAAACAGAGGTGGCCCCATCACAAGGACTCACTCTCAGCGATCTGGAAGAAACACTGGACTCGATACTGCAGAGCTACGGCCACACTGATTCATGGGAGCTGTCGGCTGCCTTGGCGAGGCGCAATATGCCTCCGGACACACTCACCTCCCTGCTGACACACCTTGATCTGAGCACGGCTCGTGCTGCGCTCGCGCGCATCGCGGCTTCTGCAGAATTGGCGACTCTTTTAAGCACCATAGAGAGCGGAACAGAGCGGATATCTAATCTGGTTCGAACGATTAAGGAATATACCAATGTGGACCAGGGGCCGGTACAGAATGTTGACGTCGCGCGAAGCTTGGAAACCACGCTTGGCACTTTAGCCTACATTCTGCAACCCAAAATCGAGGTGCAGCGCGCCTACGAACCGGTCCCGCTCCTCGTTAACGCACCGGGAACTGAGTTGAATCAGGTCTGGACCAACATCATCGAGAACGCCGTCGAAGCCATGCAGGGCAAGGGCGAACTTCGAGTGCGAACCTTCTGCGAGGACCACTATGTCGTGGTTGAAATTGGCGATAGCGGCCCTGGAATTCCTCCCGAAATAAAACCCTATATCTTTGATCCCTTTTTCACGACAAAGGGAGTTGGTGAGGGAACGGGCCTCGGTCTGAATACCGTACAGACGATTGTCAGAAAGCTCGGTGGCAATCTTCACGTTAGTTCAAAGCCGGGTGACACCCGCTTTCAGGTGCGGCTTCCATGGGTAGACCTCACCGAACCTTGTAAACAGTTCGATAACTAGACTGGTTCGAGCGCTCTGATTCGTAAACGCGGCGAGGTTCCGACCACGCCAGCGACAACCGCACGCCTCCGCTCCGGCAAGCTTACATCGTACACAAGCCCCATTCGCTCCTTGGCCGGTGCGAACTGCATTCCGGGGGACTGAACGGCGCATATCAGGACTAATCGCGGTCACTCTTGTGCAGCTCATGCTATATCAGCAGCTTACACCGAATCCGAGCGCCTTTTGGAGGTGTGCCAACATGCGATCTATATAGCTGAATCGCTGATTTCTTACCGGCCTCGGGGCATGGAGGAGTGCAATGCGCCCGGGCCGCTGCGTCCACATGGCCGGCTGTTTACTACTTCGTCACCGAAGAGTCGGCGGTTATTGGCTCAGAATCCAGCCGAACAATCGGTCAAGGATAATCAACTTTCGCGATTTGATAATCCACCGAAAGCGCCTTCCAGTGATCGCCTTGATAGAGCACTGACGAGACACGCGGGATTGAAACACGAACCTTCCCAAGTCCAGCCGCTTCGATGCGTGGCGTTTCAGCAGGATATCCCGGATCGTAAGAAAACAGCAGCGTCTTACGGTGAATCAGTCGATTCAACCAATTCGATTTGGGTACCCGAGTCGTAGACGTAGACGTTAACCCATTCTTCTTTGGCGAGAGTGTCGGAGTTCGTATAGATCACCTCGAACCCTGCGCCATTGACGTCGTTCAGCACGAGCATCGTTTCAGAGATATTCGCGCCGGGTGTTGGCAATAGTCCGAACAGCACTAAGCCACCGTAGATAACGGCTAAGCCTACGAGTGCCAACGCACTATACGCAAAGAGTCTTAAGCACTTCATCAATCGCATTTTACGCGCCTCGGACAGGCATCATGAGCGTGTAGTGGCCGACTCGGACATTACCCCTCTTTGCCGGAGTCCCGTGCCTGATTAAAGTACGCGAACGCCGAGTTATAAGATAGGCTCGCGAATCGGGTTGTTCTACAGCTTCATTTCCTTGTCCAGGATGAACGTCTTCACGGTTTCGCGCTTGACACCGTCAAAGGTCATGGCTTCTACCGTCGCCTGCGACTCCATAGCTTGCTGAAACGATGTCAGGTTCTCTGGCTCCATGCAGATCGTGACTTCATTCCCTGCGATCGCGAAATTGACCGATGAACGGAGGGTATATTTCCGGAACAGGTCGCCATGCGTCCGAAAGCCTGCTTCCCACTTCACAGGGTCCTGAACCTGCGCTGTGATGATTACCTTAGGCATATTTGTCTCCTTTGAACTTGGGATATCCGAACTTGCAAACAGGCGGATAACTATAACACTTAAGGGCTGTCTCACATTTGAGCGTCCCGAACGAAATGGTCTGCTCGGCGGATAAGTTCCACAGTTCCGAGCGGATGGTGGCCCACACTTCAATAACCTTGGTGACAACAGGCTGCGCCATCTGTTGCTCAAGTGGTAATTTCCGCATAGGCGGCTGTCGTTAGATGGGATGAGAAGGTCGATCCCCGATCACGGATGGCATTAAGCTACCGGTGATCAACGCACTCTAAGGTGCAATCCCAGAGGATAAGGAGATCGACCTTGAAGAAGCATAACAATTCTGCGAAGAAGAGTGAACTGACAGCGAAGCGAGATAAGACGCGGAGCTCGGTGGAGCGTGAGCCAAAGGAAGTGCTGGCGGAGTTGGTAGAGAAACTGAAGGAAAAGCTGGATTCGACCTCGGTGAGGATGGGGGCCGGACAAGAGCATTCAGGAGGACTTCATCCGAATCTCAACCGTCTGACGATCGGTGTGGATCTGGGAGACCAGTCCAGCCACTACTGCATTTTGGGGCTGGAGGGGGAAACTCTGGCGGAAGGACAGTTGCGAACGACGCCGCAGGACGTTGCCGAATTCTTTCAGGTATTGAATCCAGCTCGAGTAATTATCGAGGTGGGGACCCACTCTGCCTGGGTACAGGAAGCGATCTGCGGTTGCGGGCACGAAGTGCTGGTGGCCAACCCTCGGCTGATGGACGGTTCAAAACGTCGCAAGCGGAAGAATGAACGGATTGATGCGAACAAGTTGGCGCGATTGGGGCGTGTGGATCCGCAGTCATTGCACCCGATCTGGCACCGAAGTAAGGAAGTGCGGCAGGACCTGGTGATGTTACGGGCCCGGGATGCGCTTGTGAGGACACGAACGGAACTTATCAACACCACGCGCGAACTGGTGAAGCGCATGGGCTCGCGACTGCCCAATTGTTCAAGCCCGAGTTTCGCGCAAAGGGTAGAAGAAGCAGTTCCTGTCGAGGCACGGGAAGCGCTTTCACCTTTGGTGCATTTGACAGCGGCACTGACTGATTTCATTAACGAGTATGTCGAGAAGATTGAAAAGTTGGGTAGTGAGAAGTATAGGCATAAGTCGTTGCTGCGGCAAGTGAAGGGAGTGGGACCGATTACAGCGCTCGCCTACGTATTGACCTTGGAAAACCCGAAGCGATTCGTGAAGAGTCGGGATGTAGGGCCCTATCTGGGTTTAGCGCCGGGACAGCAAGACTCCGGGGACAGCCAGCCGCAACTAGGAATCAGCAAGTCGGGAGACACAATGGTGCGTAAGCTGCTGGGAGGGAGCGCACATTACATCCTGGGCCCATTCGGGCCGGACACAGACTTACGACGGTATGGGCAGCGGTTATGCGAACGTGGTGGGAAGAACGCGAAGAAAAGGGCGGCGGTTGCAGTGGCGCGGAAGTTGGCGGTGTTGCTACACCGGCTCTGGGTAAGTGGAGAGGTTTATGAACCCCTGCGCCAGACCTCGCCCGAGATGACAGCAGCGGCGTAGCGGGCCTGGAACAAAACACTGAAATTGAGGACGCGAATATCCAAATGCTATCTGGAGATTTGGCAGACGACGACATCCACCGCCTTGTTCGGGTGACTGCGTATTATGTGCTGGTCAAGAAGATCGCTCGTTAGATGGCAGCACCCAACACTCCCAGGTTCGCCATAAGAGTGACGAACCTGGGCTTGCAATCGAACCCCAACTTGCACCGGGCCTCGAAGTGGCCCATTCAGAGTGCGGATAGAAGCACGGCAACGGTGGGTGGTGTTGACCAGAGTTTCCAAAAGGCTATTCCAATATGGGACGAAGCTTCACTGAACTGCGTTTCGCTTCGTCCCGAGCTCAAGTGTGAGTTGATTTGGAAAGACGTCAAGGGTCAAGATGAACGCCCCTTCGGGGCGCCCTTGACATCTCTCCAAATCGTCGACCGAACGATTGCACAAGTGGCAAAAGAGTAGAGGACGGCCGCCACGTCGGCCTTGACTTTCATGACCTTCTCATAGAAGCACATAATATGTCCGCTGTTTTTAGCAAGTGAAGTGTCCGCATGGCGGGCGGCGAGGATGGAGCCATGCGCGAGAGCATGGAGATCTATCCGAGGACCGCGGCGGAGCGAGCGATGAAGTTGCAGGAAGTATTGTTGCGAGCCACAGCGGGCAAGATCAAGTGGTGGCAGGCTGCGGAGTTAATTGGCATCAGCGAGCGGCAGATGCGTCGCTGGCGGAAGCGCTTCGAGGAGCAAGGTCACCCGGGCTTGCTGGACCGGCGACAGCGGAAGCCAAGCCGCCGGTGCGTGCCGAAGGCGCAGGCTGTAGAGGTTCTGAACCTCTACAGGGACAAGTACTTCGATCTGAACGTGCGGCACTTTCACGAGAAGCTCGTCGAGGAACATCAGATCGGGTTGAGTTACACGTGGGTGAAGCAGGCCCTGCAGGCAGCCGGACTGGTGAAGCGGAAGGCCAAGCGCGGTGTGCACCGCAAGCGTCGTGAGCGGCGTCCACTGCCGGGGATGATGCTGCACATCGATGGCAGCGAACATCAGTGGTTTCAGGACGAACGCTGGCACGACCTGATCGTGATCCTGGACGATGCCACCAGCGAGATCTATTACGCGCAGCTGGCCAAGGAAGAAACGACCTTCACGGTGATGGCCGGGCTGCGCGCAGTGATTGAACGGAAGGGGCTGTTCTGTTCGCTCTATTCCGACCGTGGAGCCCATTTCTGGCTGACGCCGAAAAGCGGTGGCAAGGTCGATTATGAGCGCCCCACGCAGGTGGGCCGCGCCATGAAGGAACTGGGAGTGCATATGATTCCGGCCTACTCTCCGCAGGCTCGAGGACGCTCGGAACGCAACTTCTCCACCTGGCAGGGCCGGCTGCCCCAGGAGTTGCGATTGCGCGGGATCCGAACCCTGGAAGCGGCCAACGACTTTCTCGAGAAGCACTACATCCCTGAGTTCAACCGCCGCTTTACCGTGCCAGCCACGCAGCGAGGCACGGCATTTTTGTCCTGCCGGCACAGGAATCTGGAGATGATCTTTACGCAGCGATTCGAGCGCGTCGTTGATCGGGATAACACGGTAAGCTTTCACAACCTAGTCATCCAGATTGAGCGTGCCGAGTGGCGCCCCACCCTGGCTGGATGCAAGGCCATCATCCATCAGCACCTGGACACTACCTTAACCCTCATGATCGCAGGACATCGCGTCGGACACTACAGCGCGGAAGGAACGCTCCTCACGCCGCTGACCAAAAAACAGATCAAGGCCGTGGAAAAGACGTTGAGAGGAAAAGTCCAAAAACAGACTTTCCCTCTCAACTTGCAAATCCCGCAAACTACGCGGGATTCGCACTTTCCCACCGCCTCGACGACTACTGCGGGATGATTTTTTGTTACTTAACCAAACCGGACACTTCACTTGTTCTCAAAAGCGGACATTTTCACTTGCTAACGACATTTCCGCATAGGCGGTCACTCGGTAATGTGTCTGAATAGCTGCCCGCCGATTCGGAGCGTACTGCAGATCGAACCTTCTATATATCAACGTGCTCCTGCTGCTCCGATCGCCGTGATCTCGAAGGCGGTGGCGTAGAGCGAGGCGGGATCGAACATCCGCAAATGTAAATCAGCGCCCGGTTGCTCGCCCAACCAGTCAACGAATACCTGCATGCACGTTTCATGCGCACCTGACAAGAGTGAACTTGCCCACTCCACATAGTGGAGTAGGAAGGCTTCGGTATCGTCGTTGATCGCCTTGTCATACGGAATGCTTGAATTGAAGCAGAAGTCCCTGAAGTCAGTCTTAAAGCGGCGGAATACCTTTTCCCATATCACCGCGTTGTCATAAGATCGGGAACAGCCCAGGATTGTAAAAATGAAGGAGTTTCGACACCGTCATGTGGGGGTAGCCGCTATTGGGTTTAATGCCCCGCATCTTCGATAGGGAGGATTGGAGACGGTAGCGAGCACCGCTCGTCGGAAAGGTGAGCAGGTTGATTGGACCTCTCCATGAAAACTCTGAGAACTCTTGGTTGATGGTCTCAAAGATTTGCCGGGATGGCCAGCAGTCCCGCTCGATCAGGCATCGGCGCGACGCTCGATGCCGAGCATTTTCAACTTCGAATTTAGGGTGGTCCGCTTCATGCCGAGGCGCGCTGCTGCTCCCTCTGGACCGGCGATGCGGCCCTTGGCTTCGCGCAACGCTCGCAAAATGCGCTCGCGTTCTCCGGTTCGCAGAACACGCTTGTTGGATAATGTGTCGTTTTCCGAATCCGCGGTCCTTAACTCGGTAAGCGGAACGTAAAGCACAGGGCCTCGCGTAAGTATCACGGCTCGCTCCATCAGATTACCGAGTTCGCGAATATTTCCGGGCCACTTCCAGCGTACGAGCGCTTCCATGGCTTCCTCGGGAATCGTCTCGATATGCTTTCCCATGCGACGGCTGTGGCTCTCGACGAAGTGCCGAACCAATATCGGAATATCACTGGCCCGGTCGCGCAGGGGCGGAGCTGAGATCGGAAATACTTTGAGGCGGTAGTAGAGATCCGCACGGAACTGCTTTTCAGCCATCATCTTTTCCAGGTCACGATTGGTGGCCGCAATGAGACGAACATCCACCTGAATCGGGCGGGTTCCACCAAGCCGTTCAAACTCTCTCTCCTGCAATGCGCGCAGCAGCTTGGGTTGCAGATCGAGCGGCATCTCACCCACTTCATCCAGGAATAGAGTGCCCTCGTGGGCCAGCTCCAGCCTACCCAGCTTGCGTGCGATCGCACCGGTGAACGCTCCCTTTTCGTGACCAAACAGTTCGCTCTCCAGCAGAGTTGCCGGAATGGCCGCGCAATTGAGCTTGATAAATGTGCGTTCGTTGCGCGGGCTCAAGCGATGAATGGCGCGGGCAAGCAGTTCCTTCCCTGTGCCGGTCTCTCCCTCGATGAGCACTGTGGCATCGGTGGGCGCAACGATCTCAATCTCCTTGAGCACCTGGCGAAGACCCGCGCTTTCGCCCAAAATGTCCTCGAAGTTATTCTCAAGCTTGATCTCCTCCTCGAGGTATTGCTTTTCCTCCATGAGCCGGTCGCGTGACTCGGCCATCTGTCGAAACGCCCTTGCGTTCACAACCATCACGGCCATCTGGTCGGCTATCTTTGCCAGCATCTCAGCGTCGCGCTGGCTGAATGCGGATGCCAGGCGGCTGGCTGTCGCGAGCACCCCTATGGGATCACCGCGATGAATCACTGGGACCCAGCATCCCGACTGCATTCCAATATCTGTCAAGTGCCGCACGCAGTTTTGAGCAAAGCGGGATTCGTCTATCCACGGCAGCACCAGGGGCGTACCCGCTCGGAATGCCTCGCCATCCGGCGACCCATCTAACGGCACTCGAACTTCGCCCCTGGACACGCCACCATGGTCCGACCTGAGAAACTTCACAACAAGCCCATCTGTCGTTGGATCATGCACCGCAATCGTCGCAGTGTCATGTGGAATTATGTCCTGGATGCTCTCAGAGATGGCGTCGGCCAACTTGCGCACATCGAGGTTCATGAGTACGGCGCTGCTCAACTGCAACATCAGCGCTTCTTCGGCCCGCTTGCGATCGGTGCAATCGCGAGTGATGATGGCGAATCCGATGATCTCGTCAACGGAATCGCGAATCGCAGTCACAACGATGTCGCCCCAGAAGCGGGAACCATCCTTCCGCACCCTCCAACCCTGTTCGTCAATACGTCCTTTCTGAAGAGCGATGCTAATCAACTCAGCCGGTCGCCCACGATTCTGGTCTTCCAGGGTAAAGAACCGCGAGTAGTGCTTCCCGATGATGTCCTGCGCCGCGTATCCCATGATCCGCTCGGCACCCGGATTCCAGACCATGACTTTTCCATCGCAATCAAGAAGGTACATGGAAAAGTCGCGCACGCCTTCAACAATCGAACGCAACTGTTGATCCTGCCTCCGGACCATATCCATCGCAGCTCTTTGTTCGGTCATGTCGCGAACGAAGCTCATTGTCATGACGCCCTCAGGCGTCTGCATCGGCTTAAGCATAATGTCTACGGGAAATTCGGTACCGTCCCTGCGCAACCCGCAGAGGTTTAGCGCCGCGCCCTGGCGCGCGCATGTGGGTGAGCGTTGTAGTTCTGGCGATGGCTTGGATGACGAACCCGGAATCGCTCAGGGACAAGAGCCTCAACACTCATCCCCGTAAGTTCATCCGCGGTATAACCAAATAGCTCCGCGGCACGTGGGTTTACGTCACATATGATTCCGTCAACGTCTGCTATCAAGATCCCATCGGGGGAAAACTCGAAGAGATCCTCGAGCGCCATAAAGGCGATTGCGGCTCTACTTTGTTCGCGCACCGTGCGTGCATCCAATCCCCGGGGAATAAAGTGGGAGCTGCTGAATCGTTCCTGAACCGACACAATAGACTGAGCCAACGAGCCTTGCAACCTCCAGAAATACCAGTCAGGGCTCAACAAGTCCTCCGCAGCGACGGCCCGATCGTAATCATTAAGGCTAACTCATTTGTTTCCAGTGGGTCCCCCGCAACCTCAGAACGCCTTTAGGCGCATTCGCTGCGGCAATCCGCTTGATCGAAAAGTCGCCATCTCGTACACCTCCTGGTTCCCTGCAGCGAGGACGCCGCCGCGCAGGGAAAACGTGTGCGGCTGCGAGTCATGCGTCGGCCTTCGCGGCTACCGGCACTGCGGCGGCACATTGGCCCCCGCACTGGTCGGGGTAACTTCCGGTTTGGCGGTGATCCACCAGCGACTCAGAATTTGGTCAGTGCAAGCGCGGTGCGATTCTTTCCAAGATCGTCGCCATGAAGGTCTAAGCCTCTTCGCCAGCGTCGCGACGATGAAGGTATCCGTAATAGGAGTGTCGAGATCGCTGATCGTGTGGCCTACAAGACTGCGACTTCCGGTCATCAGCGGGTAGGATCGCAGCCGCAACATCACTGTTGACTACAGAAGCAATCGTGTTAACGTCACCCAGTTCCATGCAGATCGTGGGTTTCAACCCGCTCGTTTGAAGGCACGGTCGAGCCGCACACGGGTACCGCCTCGCAGTCGGAAGATCATCGAAGATCAGGTTTTCCTGATCTACTCGTCGAGATACTGATTCAGATTGGTGCGGTTCCGGGGGTTTAGGACTTCACACCCGGGTGGAGCTGATTTGTGTCAGATGGTGGGCCACTCTTCCTTTTCCATCCTTTCGCCCGGAGACCTGCCTCGCATTTCGGACGGTCGCCAGTGCCCGGAAAGAGTGAAGACCGCGCTGAGCCAAATGAAGGATGAATCATGGTGCGGTGGACACTGGGAGGCCACCGACCATGAAGCGTAAACTGCCTCACCGCGCGAAGGGAAAGAGAGCCAGAACAATTCTTCGTCTGCCGGATCTGGAACACGCAAAGACCGCAGTGCTAAACAGCTTGACGAACTTTGATTCGCAGCGGGGATATAGGCACGCCATCGACGAATTCGTTGATTGGTACTGCTCCGAGCCGCGCCTGGCGTTCAACCGGACTGTGGTAATGCGCTATAGAAGCTACCTGGAGATGCGGCAATTGGCACCCGGCACCATCAATCTTCGTCTCGGTGCGGTGCGACGACTGGCATACGAGGCCGCCGATTGCGGCTTGCTCAGCGCCGATCTTGCCGCCGGGATTCGCCGCGTCAAGGGCGTTAAGAATCTGGGGGTACGACTGGGAAACTGGCTGACCGCCGACCAAGCCCATGCACTCTGGCAGATCCCCAATGAGGAACGACTGATTGGGAAGCGCAACCGGGCAATGCTCTGCCATTTACTTGCCTGCGGTCTTCGGAGGCATGAGGTGGTTGGGCTGAGGGTGGACGATCTGCAGAGGAGAGAAGAACACTGGGCCATCGTTGACATGGTTGGCAAGGCCGGTCACGTCCGGACCGTTCCGATACCCGATTGGGTTCGGAAGGAGCTGGATAACTGGCTGACAGCCGCCGGCATCGAACGCGGGAAGATTTTCCGCCGAGTAAGCAAGATGGGAAAGCCATTTCCTGAGCCGTTGAGCGCCAAGGCCGTCTGGCACATCGTGAAGGATTCGGCACGCCGGATCGGCGTGGCAAGGCTGGCTCCGCACGACCTACGTCGCAGTTGCGCGAAGCTCTGTCAGGCAGCGGGAGGAGAACTGCAACAGATTCAGATGCTGTTGGGTCATGTTTCCATTCAGACAACGGAGCGCTACCTTGGCTCGAATCAGCGGATCCGGTTTGCAGTCAACGATCGCATCGGCATTGAGCCCAAAACGCTCGATTCGACGGCCATCAGCTAGAATCGACGGCAATGAAACACCTTACCAGGTTGGCGGAGCGATCGGTGCTATGAATCCACTCGCCCACCGCCGCCGGAGCTACACCAGTCCTGACCGTCAAAGCTGAGAGGCTTCGGGGTCCGGCCTTCTTGGCGCAAGCGAGTTTTTGGTCCCTCCTGGGCCTGTCCCCACCAGAGCCGGGTTGGGGAAGTATCGTCCACCACTCTCCCAGAACCTCAAGAAAGGCAAAGACTGGATGAGTAAACCGGCCTGAGCAACAACTGAGCCTGCCATTCCGACTGCGATCCTCTCCGAGAGGGAAATTGAGTACTCCTTTGACGTTTGGTGTTATCGACCTATTCCGTTGACTGGACTGATTCCTTTCTGTCAGCTTTGGGGGATGCAATATCCCACTCACCGTGTCGTCACGGTGGATCCATTACCGTTTTGATGACTCCCTCCGGGGATCTCAACCACCGCAAGACACGGAGATCGATGCGAGCTTCCGAATGGATCCAGGCAGGCTTCGCGACCATCCTTGCTATCGCGGCATGGGTCTGGCCGCTCACAGTCCGCCGCCGATTGACCGCAGCCTTGCTGGCTGCATGCGCCATCGTTGTCATCACCCTGGGTCGCCTTTCGGAATACATCCTCGCGCCGTCTCTGGCTTCGATTCTTCACGACTGGCTCCCAGTGCCTTTGATGCTCGTTCCTTATTGGCAGACAGGTCAGTTCTTCTTGAGACCAAACGAGAAGATTCAGGGGTGGCTCATGGGAACGGATCGCTGGCTGCTGCACCTCGCCACACGAACCGGTTGGACGTTTGGCCCGTTTGCGCGCCTCTCCATGGAGTGGGCGTATTTGCTTTGCTACCCCCTCGTACCGGTCGGGTTGGGGACGCTGTGCGCGGCCGGATTGGGAAGAGAGGCAGACACATTCTGGTTCCTGGTTCTTGTGCCAACCTACCTTTGTTATGCCATCACACCCTTTGTGCCCGCTCTGCCGCCGCGTAGTCTCGGATTCGAGTCCAAGGATTCCTCGTCAACCAAGAGCCGCCTCTTCAGTCTGTGGATACTGCAGAAGGGAAGCATACAAGCGATCTCGTTTCCCAGCGCACACGTCGCCTCTGCGCTGGGTGTGTCGCTGGTGCTGTTGCACTATGTTCCCCTGGCGGGAGCGATCTTCCTGGCGGCCACGTTCTGGATCGCGGTGGCGGCCGTGGTGGGAGGGTATCACTACGCGATCGACGTGGTGCTGGGCGCAGTCATGACATTGGTGGTTTATTCTGCGTGGCGGGCTCACTTGATCCCCAGCGCTCTCATCACCGCGCCGGCCATAGCTTTGGACATCCTGCTATGAGGTCTGCCATTTTGCGGCGGAAGAAACAGAGTGGAGAGGCCTCGTACGACCCACGGGACCTTGGCAGGTGCGCCGGGCGCCGGGGGCGGAAAGAAGTTCCCCAGCGCCTTGCGCGGGTCTTCTCGAACCAGGTCAATCATGGCTACCCTGTGCACACAGGAGACGGTGCAAAACGGCGCGCATGGTTTCTTGGTCCAATACTCGCGCTCCAGGTCCTCGGCCGTGTACTTCTCCAGCGGAATCGCCGGGTATCCGCGCTGTTGGGAACAGTAGTGAACAAGCCCGTCTTCGCATATGTACAGATATCGGCTTCCCGCTCGGCATTGCCAGTCATTGGGCTGCCCGGCCGCCAGGTTCTTCTGGAAGAGGTTGTCGTAGGCGAATGCCCAAAAGCCCGGCGTACGCTCCTTTTGTATCTGGTCGTACACGGTTCGGTCCGCGTCCTGCAACGGCTGCAATTGCCCATGGTGGTCGTGGATCGTGCCCACCGTCGTATCAAATCCGAGTTCCAGAGCGCGGCGCGTGATCGTTAGCGCATCCTCGGGATGCTTCACGCCCGCTCCGACGACGGAATTGATGCTGATGTCAAACGTGGCATACTCTCGAAGCCATTCGAGCTTCTTATCCAGGACCTTCAAGCTCTTTTTTGAAACGTCATCGGGCTTCACATTATCGATACTGATCTGCAGGTGCTCCAGGCCGGCGCGGTTCAATTGACGAATCCGATCCGGGCTCAAAAGGTATCCGTTGGTGATCAGAGTAGCAATGCGGCCGTGCTGGCGGATGTGCCTGATCAACGCGTCGAGGCCGGGGTGCAGCAGCGGTTCACCGCCACTGAAAGTAATGATCTCCGTCCCCAGCGCCGCGAGGAGATCGATGCGGCGCAGCATCTCGGCGGTCGGCACGGGACTGGAGACCTTGTCGTACTCGTTGCAGTATGCGCAGGCGAGATTGCAGCGCCGGATGGGAATAATGTGAGCGAGGATCGGGTGACGGCTTGACTTGATCGCGCGGGCAATCATCCGCGCCTGACGAAAACGGCGGGGCAGCGAATGGACTTTCCTTAACGTCGGCGCCAGACCCATCTGCACCTCTCTCGCCCGAACGCGAAAGCGCGAATTCAGTCTACGCCCGGACGGACGCCCATGCCGAGCCTAGATGGCGCAACCATGTGACGATCCTGGATTCGGAGGAGGCGGTCTTGTCGGGCACCGATATCAGTTCCCGTCCCGGCAAGCTTGGCATTCGCCGCGTCCGACTCGGACTTCAAATCGGTCACTCACTTCTTTGCCCTAGCGGAGAAATCGTGCGTGGCCTTTGTCGAAACTTAGGGCAAACATTACGGTATGCACTGTCGTTTGCTGAGCATGATGGACGCAGCCTGAGCAAGGACACATCGACAACGTGACGCCATTTCAGCCATACTGCCGATCAAATACTAAAAACTGAGCGAGCCAATCTATGTGCGATGACTTTACTCACCAGGGACTGACGCATGATCTCCTTCTACATCCGATTACGTGTCCATCCTAACGGTTTCAGCAGCCCGGTCATGCCACTTCCTCTCTGTACACAATCGTCGGTCTCTGCACCAATTCCTCAAAGAGAGCGCGGTCGTGAATCATTGCCGTTCTCAGATCCTCCGTGGTTGCTTTCTCAACCCGTAATACATCTCACGCGCAGAGCGGTAGTTCTCCACTGCTAGGGGATGATCGACAGAAATGCCGGCGGCGCGTTGATCGAAATCGGATACGGGATAGCCACGGGCTATCATGACGGACGACACCAGGTCATCAGCTTCTGCGACTGCCCCTTTGGGGAATCGACAAACCGAGACTGCACAGACTCCCACCGTTTCGAAAAACGTTCGTGTTCCGTCGAATCGAGATCGCCGATTTTGAGCTTTTCAACCCGCTTCTCGCGATCCTCCAATTTTGATTCAGCTTTTCTTCCTGACCGTGTGTCAGCAGTGCGCGGTCATACTCAGGCCCGAACTTTTGCCGCAGGCCTGCAGTGGTACGCCTACGCTTTCGCAGGTACAGCCAAGTCAGCGCTGCGAGAACCAGAATTACCATCGCAACCAGAATAATCAGCTTAGGATCGAGCAGGTCCAGGTTCATTGAACCCTCCATGAAACCAGTTTTTCGCAAGATCCTCACTATCGAAAGAACCTTGTAAATGACGATCATCGATCCCTCACCATCGTAAGCTGATCAGAATTGACCGTTGTTTGGTTCAGTCTCTGCCGTACCTAATGACAGCCCGTGAGGACTTCACATAGCCTCCCGAAGTGACGGGAGAGCGCCCTCCCTCACAAAGTGAGCGATTCTGCACAGCACTTCTGCTGCAAGTGAGTGAATCTGAAGACCGGCTCCTCGGGGCGCAAGTTGCCCGTTCTCCCGGATTCCGGCCTGGCGCCGATCGAAGGACGAATATGAAAACGAAGTTGCTGGTTATCTTGCTCTGACCCTGTTTGCAATGGGTACGAAGTTAAGACTCTGTGTAATCAAAATCGCTGACACAATCCGGGAGGTTGCGACCTGGAGTGACAGAAGAGGGGTTGAATGTTCTGCGCGGAACATCTGTATCGACCGACATGCATGCTCGCCTTTCTTCTGGCTCAAGGACTGTTCGGCCAGGAGTTGCCCGTCAGCCTTTCCACGCTAGTGATCAAGAGCGGCACCCCCGTGGAGCTTCGAACGGCGGAAACGATTTCTTCCGAGGGCGCGCACAAGGGTGACCGTCTTGAGTTTGCAGTCGTGAAAGACGTTGTTATCGAAGGATTCACCGTCATCCGGACGGGGGCGCTGGCAAAAGGTTCGATCGTCGGAGTCAAGGGCAAGCGGCCTATGGGCATCGGCGGCAACGTAGTTCTCAAGCTCGATTCCGTAGAGCTGACAAACGGCCAGAGTATCCGATTGGTTGCGCTCAGGAAATTTAAAGGTAGATCGCACACTCTCAGAATGGGACTGGCGATGGCCGCCGCGGGCGCAATCTACTGGCCCATCACTCCCGTCTTCCTGCTGTTGCACGGACGGGAGAGAACGGTTCTGAAAGGCACAGATGTGACAGCATACACGAGTGCCGATTCGTCAATCGGAATTGTGGATCTGCCCAAATCCCGAAAAAATGTCCCGGAGCTGAGCGAGATGATCAATCTACTGCCGCCGCGCGTTCTGGATGGAGAAGGTCGCGAGGGCGATATGGTCAATTTGATCTTTTTGGCCACGGAGGCAGATCTACAGCAGGCATTTGCGCGAGCTGGCTGGTTAAAAGCTGACAAGTCTGTCCCTCGTATTGTTTGGCACCTCATGTCGCGGCGAAAGCACTACAAGGAACTGCCAATGAAAAGGCTTTACGTCTATGGAAGGCCACAGGATTATTCATTTGTCTTACCTGATCCCAAGTTGATCGTGGCGCGCCGGCATCACGTGCGCGTTTGGAGAACCGATCGTGAGGCGGATGGCGTTCCGCTGTGGGCCGGAGCAGCTACCGAGGATATCTCGATTGAAATTGTGATGCACAAGTTGCAGTTCTTCCACAGAATCGACCCGAATGTGGACGCGGAGCGCGATTTCATTGCCCGAAATTTGGGAGTCACATGGCAACCTGCTCGCACTGAATACATGGCGAGCCCTTACCCTGTGCTGAGTGCCCAGACTGCCACCGGGCAAAGCTATCACTCTGACGGAAGAATGCTTTTCGTCAAGCTGAATCGATATGAGCATCCCTTGACCGCCGGTTCAGAAGTTGCTGTCATCTCGCGGTGACAAAATACGTGGGCATCCTGCAAAAGGTTTCCAAAAACAAGATTAGAGCCGGTTTGGGCCCCCCAGAGTTTCGGAAGACTGCCACTCTCACGACGCATGTCACGTGGAAAAGCTCCGATTCCACCATTGCGTCCGTCGATGCTTTGGGTCTTCTGACAGCGCTTAAGGCCGGCGCTGTCACCGTTACAACCACTGAAGGCGCGACCTCGGGTGCGCTCGGTATCAACGTGACACCGACTCAGGTGACACCTACTTCGATCAGCGTCACCATTAGTGCGGCCTATGGAGGAGGGACACCTAGAGCAATGCTGAGTAAATCCTGAGTTGTTGTCGATCATCGCCCACACCGTAGTAGCCCAAAAAACGGACCATGATCGTTCTTCGGCGAGGAGGCCAAAGGCGATGAAGCAGAAGCTACGTTCGTCAGCTATTCACTTGAATAGCTTTCGGAGCGATGATGTTCGCGGGAGCGGGGCGCGACCGGATTCGGCAGCCTTGTACCAACCCGAACGTGCTAATCTGAGCGCGCAGTCTCGCCCGGGGGCACCCATGCGCTCCAACCGTTCTGTTCCTCCCTGCCCGGTAATTCCCGTCCTCCGCTACCCCGATCCCAGCGTGGCGGCGGAATGGCTCGGTAAGGCTTTCGGTTTCACCGTGCGATTACGCATTGCTAATCACAGAATCCAAATGCGCGCCGGGGCGGGCTGCTTTACCATTGGCGAGGGCAACATCGCTCCCAACCATTCGATCATTGTGCAGGTACGCATCGAGGACGCGCTGGGTCACTGCGAGCGAGCGCGACAGGCAGGCGCCACAATCCTGACGGAGCCGACGGATCACATGTATGGTGAGCGTCAGTACGACGCAGAGGACTTCCACGGCCATAGATGGAACTTTACTGAGACTATCGCGGATGTAGAACCGGAGAGTTGGGGCGGCATCTCAGTGGACCTCTGATAATCGTTGGTGAAACATGGGCATCAACCCGAGCATCTGACCAGCCGCTGTCATTGAGCGCGAAATCCCCATGCACTTGTTGACGCATACCAAGCACATCGGAATTATCGATTTTCGTGTTCCGGGCGCAGTAGGGACGACCATGGCTGATCGCCCCCTGCGCAGATCCGTACGAGCGCGTTTACGCATACGGCTCTTATGAAGGATGAGTGCCGTAGAAGCGAGCCTGAGGGTGTGGGTGCAGGATTTTCGGGCGTGGGATCCATTGTTCGAACAACGGAGTGAGTAGCGCCCACCTTTTGCGGGCACGTTGGCTGCGGCTCGCGAGTACCTGGAACCATAGCCGATTGATACGCTGCCGGAAGGTGCTCAGCTGTCGCAGATTTCCGGGCACTGCGTGGTATTGGTAATAGCCCTTGACGACCTTCCGAAGCCATGCACCGACCTCGCAGGGGCGAGCGTGCATCCGGCGGCGAAGCTCGACCTTGATGGCCTTCAGCTTCGCAACCATCCGCTTCTTCGCCGTAATGCGCCCGACGGTGAAGGTATCGGTCTTGTGGCGCCGCCCACAGTAGTGAGTGAAGCCCAAGAAGTTGAACGTCTCCGGTTTTCCCGCGCCACGTTGCTGCCGGTCTTTGGCAGCATAGCGCCCGAACTCGATCAGCCGGGTCTTCACCTGATGGAGTTCCAAGCCGAACTTAGCGAACCGTTCCTTAAGGTCCTTGAGGAACCGCACGGCGTCGGCTCGGTACTGGAAGCCCAGCGCGAGATCGTCGGCGTAACGAACGATGATGACATCGCCCTTGGCCACCTTTCTGCGCCAGACATCCGCCCACAGGTCGAAGCAGTAGTGAAGGTACACGTTGGCGATCAGCGGCGAAACCACTTCCCTTACATAAAAGGTAATTTGGGCTGCCTTTCTGCTTTGGCGAAGGGCCTTCGGGGTGTGGTTGACTCTGCGGAATCGAAATACTATGGCGTATGGTGATTGCGTCGTCTCCAATCAGGACGTCTTTCACAACTAGCCGCACGATCCGCTGTCGTTCAATGATACTCAGGGTATCAGCAGCGCTGCGGAGGCGATTGAGGAATGCAGTGAGAGTTTCAGCCAGGCGCAGAAAGACTGCTCGTTCATTGGCTTGGTCAGCGATTGCCTGTAACTCAGCACGGAGCGCCTGATCTCGCTGGCGTAGCGCGGGCATCCGCTCACGCATCTGATCGATTGACATGAGTTCTTCCTGGTAAGCAGTGAGAAGCCGTTCGATACCCTTGCCCACATGCACTAATTCCCGTTGCAGGCTCTGTACGCGCTTTTGGGCTGGATCTGACGAACGTGCCGCGGCCAACCGACGGTCAAGTTCCAACTGTATGAGCGTGGGGTCTTCCAGAAGTCGGATCACCTCGGCCCAGACGATCTGGTCAAGCAGATCTTGGCGGACAAAGCGGCCGTTGTCGCAAACAGGACCGCCCAGTTTCCGCCAGCTATCAGAACCGATGCATTTGTAATAGTGGATCTTGCGTGCGGTGGTTTGCGTCGATGTGCGCGCAAACGCGTAGCCGCACTTCTGGCAGCTGACCAGACCCTGCACGATACTTGGCTGGATGGTGCGACGGCGTGATCGTTTCTTGTTTTCCTGAAGGAGCTCCTGGGCACGGGAGAAGGAGGCTTCGCTTACCAGAGCCGGCACCGGTATCTCGATCCACTCTTCGCGAGGGCGCTCGTGCCCAGCTGTCATGCTGGGCGTAGTCACACCTCTGCGGCGCAGGGGACGGATAACGCGGGTTCGTGAAGAGGTGCGGGTCTTGCCGAAACAGGCCAGACCACGATATGCAGAGTTGCGCAACACGGCCCACACGGTCGAGCGTTCCCATCTGGAACTCGCTTTCCGCGTCGAAATGCCTTCGGCGTTAATACGACGGGTGATCTCACCAATGCTGATTCCTTCAACCGTGTACATCTCATAGATGCGCTGTACGACGCGGGCCTCGGCTTCAACCACGGCGTATGCGGCGGGTGCCTCGTCGGTCTTGCGGATGTAACGATAACCATAGGGGGCGCCGCTCATCACGCTCACCTCACCCGAGTGGGCCCGGTGCCGTTTACCCCGACGCGATCGCTCCAGGATCTGCGCTCGTTCATACTCGGCGATCATCCCTTGAAACTGCACCAGCAACTGATCTTCTGCGCTGTCGCCCTGGGGAGCCTTAATAAACAACGTTTCGACTCCGTTGCGAGCCAGTTCTTCGATCAGCAAAATCTGATATGCATACTTACGGCTAAGCCGGTCCGGGGCGTATACCAGCACCACCTGAATTTGCCCCTCGGCGGCCAGGTCCCGCACACGCTCAAGTCCTGAACGTTCCAGCGACGCTCCACTGTAACCGTCATCTTCAAAGACCCATTCTTTTGGCACTTCCAGATCGTGCGCCCCTGCGAATTCGATCAGCAATGCAGTCTGACTCGCTATCGTGTTCGCCTCGCGCTGCTGATCGGACGAGACTCGTGCGTAGATCGCCGCCATCCTCATGATCTATCTCCTTTATGCTGCCGCCAGCCGGACGTTCTCGAACCGGCACAAGAATGCTGTAAGCCTGACCGAGCTTTGAATCGTGCAGGCGATCAAATACAAAGTCAACGTGAACCTGAAGCGGGCCGTGCAGTTTGCGCGGCTTAGCCATGTCTTCTCTGAGAGCCCAGAAACGAAGCCAACGCGCGCGTCACAATCGCTCCGATGGTCAGCCCGCTGCTTCTTGCGTACACTCGCAAAAGACGCGCTGTCATCACGGGGAGCTTGATCGTGATCGGCACTGTAGCCTCGGAGACTTCGACCGGCCCTTCCAGAAGAGTCGCTTCCTCCAGGTACCGATACGCTTGACGCTCTGAGAGGCCGAACTCTCGCGCTAAAGCCTGCATGGCCTCGGGCAGGGCAATACCCCGCCGGAGTATGGAATATGCGGCATTCAGTTGCCGAGCCTTGTCCGCTTTGGTAGACCGTCGCATCTGCCATAAACGTATTACCTCTTAAGGCGGAGGTCAACCACCGGGACACTAGTTCGCCAACCCTTTAGCATCCTCTCAAATTCGAAATTACCTTTTGTGTAAGGGGAGTGATCACTGCTCCCTGCGGCGTACCCTTGCTTGTCTCCGACCACTGGCCGTCCTCCGATACCCCCGCTTTGAGCCATTTCTGGATCAGGCGGATGATTCTTCGGTCGGCCACCCGGTGCTCGATGAACTTGACCGCCCATTCGTGGCTCAAATTGTCGAAAAAGCCACGGATGTCGGCGTCGAGCATCCAGTTCACCTTCTTCCGGGTGATGCCCACAGAAAGCGCATCCAGCGCCTGATGCGGGCTGCGGCCCGGACGGAACCCGTAGGAGAAGCCTTTGAAGTCGATCTCGTAAATCTGGTTGAGGATCGTCACCACGGCCTGCTGGACGATTTTGTCCTCCAGCGCCGCGATGCCCAACGGGCGTTGCCGCCCGTCGGCCTTCGGTATATAGACTCTCCTTGAAGGTTGCGCCCGGTACGCTCCACGGTGAACCCGGCCGTGAAGATCGGCAAGCCGATCTTCCAGTCCGGATTCATACTCCTGCCATGTCACGCCATCGACTCCCGGCGAAGCCTGACGCTTGAGGGCGTAGAAGCTGTCGCGCAGAAGATCGACGCTGAGATGGTGGAGCAGAGCGGTGAACCGTTCCTGTTTCCTTTCCCTTGCTGCTTTACGCACACCGTCCAGCCCCTGGGACATGCCTTTCCCACTCTGTGTCAGGAGCATGTGTGGCTGGGCGATGTTCTCCTTCATCTGCGCCCTTCCCTCCCCCACCTCCGCAGGAAGTTGCCCTCCCTTGTTCGGCCGGATCACAGGTACTATTGCGCAGTCCGACTTCTCCAGCACGTGCGTGTCCGTCGTGCGGCTGTGTGCCTTCACGGACCGGCCTTCGCAAACTGCCGAAGGCGCACTGGAGATCTCCCGGTTCTCGTCCATGTTGTTTTCTCAGCGTGCACGGGCTCTAACGACTACGCAGGACCGGACAACTGCTCGCGTGTAACGCAGCCGCCGTATTGCCTTCCTCCTACTCACCAGGGAGTCGGCATCCTGATCTGCGGTTTTTCGAAGCTCAATCACCCGGCCCACCGATGCCTCGGTCTACGCTTCGCCACACACCTCACGATGTGCCACGCAAGACTAGAGGTCAGGATGGATTCGCTATTTCCTTTCCTGCAGGGACTTGCACCCCTACAACATGTCGGTTTATCCCGGCGCACGGAGTATCACCGCCGACTCTTCGTTGACTACTCAGTAAACATCCGAGCCGATGCTGGGACGGCGGAGCATTCGGGGACTCCGGCCTGATCACGGAAGAGAGGCCGAAAGGGCGGGGGCCGACGCGGATCAGTAATGTAATGTGTGCGTCCAGCGAAGGCTGGCATGAACCAGTGGGTGCAAGTCCCACCGGGGTAAGAGTCCAAGCCCCGTAGCTTGAATAGCAGGGTGGGGAGGAGACTTCCCATCCTGGAGCCTATTGACGAAGCCATCTACAAGGATGGTGAGCGAGTCGCCGGGCCGTAACGCAAGTAAACCCATAAGGCCTCGAAAGTACTGCAATCCGAAGGCCGAGCCCTCACTTTTCGGGCGAAGGCAGCATGGAGCGTCGCAAGGACTGATGCGGCGAAACACTTCGGCGGGGTTGGTAGGGACAGCACGGCGACAAGGTCATGCTGAGCAACTGGAGAAGCCCTCCTCGCCCCGTCGCGAAATCGACGGAGCAGGGAAGCCGTATAACCGGTGACCCCGGGAAGTCGGTGGAAGGCGAGCGGGATTCGGCCGGGTCTGTAGTAGCGAGGAAGCGGAGTAATGTCCGTGGAGCGAAGGGACCCTGCTGTTTGTAGTGGCTCCAACTAAACGGGAGGCAAGGGTGAAATGACAACAGCGCCCATCAGTTTGCAGGACCTGCGGAGGAGCCTATATGTCAAGGCGAAGGCAGAACCGCTTTGGCGTTTCTGGGGCCTGTACGTCCACGTCTGCAAGATGGAGACTTTGCGGGAAGCCTACCAGATGGCGAGAAGGAATGGCGGGGCGCCGGGCATTGACGGGGTCACGTTTGAAGCCATTGAAGAAAGCGGAGCGGAGAGTTTTATCGTGCAGATTCGGGATGAACTGGTCACTAACACGTATCGGCCCATGCCGGCGCGGAAGAAGGAAATCCCCAAGGATGGGGGCAAGAAGGTCCGCATCCTTTCGATTCCGGCTATCCGTGATCGCGTGGTCCAGGGAGCACTCAAGCTCATCCTGGAGCCGATCTTCGAAGCTGATTTCCAAGCAGGGTCGTATGGTTATCGACCTAAGCGGACAGCGCATGAAGCCGTAGCCCGGGTAGCTCGCGCAATCGTCGAAGAGAAGACGCGCATCATTGATCTGGACTTAACGGCCTATTTCGATAATGTTCAGCATTCGCTGTTGTTAGAGAAAGTGGCGCGATGGGTTCAGGATGATGCGGTCATGCACTTGCTCAAGATGATGCTGAAGGCGACCGGGAAGAAAGGCGTTCCCCAGGGTGGTGTGATTTCACCGTTGCTCAGTAACCTCTATCTGAACGAGGTAGACCGGATGCTGGAGAAAGCGGTGGAAGCCACACGCAGGGGCAAGTCAACCAAGGTCCAGTATGCAAGATTTGCGGACGACATGGTGATCTTGATCGACGCCGAGCGGCAAAGTGACTGGCTGGTGAAGGCGGTGAACAAGCGACTGCGCGAGGAGTTCGCGAAGCTCCGCGTTGAGATCAACGAGAACAAGAGTCGAATGGTGGATCTGAAAAAGGGAGAGAGCTTCACTTTTCTGGGTTTTGAATTTCGGCGTGTACTGAGCCTTCAGCGGAAGTGGCGACCCTACTATGCGCCCAAGCTGAAGAAACGGACCGCGCTGTTTGAAAAGCTCAGGGAGGTCTTCCGACAGCATGTCAGCTGGCCCATTGAGATTGTGATTGCGAAGATCAATCCGATCTTACGGGGCTGGGTGAATTACTTTCGGGTTGGTCATTCGAGCATTTGTTTTGGAGTGGTCAAACGCTGGGTAGAGGAGAAGGTGCGGCGGCATCTGATGCGTGCCCGGGGGCGCAAAGGCTTCGGCTGGACGCGGTGGAGTAGCGAATGGCTATATGACCGAATGGGGTTGTTTAACAACTACCAGCTCGTTCGATGGCCAGGTGCGAAAGTCGCCCCAGCACGATAGGCCACATAACTCTTGGCACTAAGCAAACAGGTGCGCCCAGTGCGGGAAATCCGCACGCTGGGTGCGATGTGGCGGGGGCTGGAAACGGATTCACGGTTTGGCTACTGAGGCACTCCCAGAGGAAACGGGGAGAAATAGCTAGGCTGGACCTTCGGAATACCGCGCCAGTCCTCGACCCGACCGGCCAGCGTCATGGAATCTGACGCTGCGTTGGCGAATCAGAATGACCGTCGCCATGCGCGTTTTCAGGGACTGATCATGGCTACTGGAACGGTTCATGGAAGGCTACTGCCTAAGGAGTGAACTTCCGCTTGGCCCACAACTCCACCGTAGCTACTGTGCATTTTTCGAAGGCTCTGGAATATCTGAGGCACCGTGAGAAGAGCAATTTTGGCCGGGATTTCCCTGTGTTTTTTGTTGGGGGGCCGCCTTAGGCTTTTTGCGCTCAATCCATCTCTGGACATCAGCCAGTACGCGCACACCTCGTGGACAGTCCGGGACGGGTTTTCACTGGGCAACGTCTACGCGATGGCCCAGACTCCCGACGGGTACCTTTGGCTGGGGAGCGAGTTCGGTTTGTTTCGCTTCGACGGCGTGAGTTTCGTCCGCTGGCAGCCTCCCGACGGTGAGCAACTGCCAGCCAGGAACATCTACAGTCTCGTGGCCGCACGTGATGGCACCCTCTGGATCGGTACGTTTGCCGGCCTTGCGAGCTGGCACGACGGGCGCCTGACCCGGTTCCACGAGCTCGATAGAGTGATGGTGACATCGCTGCTCGAGGACCGTCATGGGACGGTGTGGGTCGGCGGGATGAGTGACCGCGGCGGTCATCTCTGTGCAGTGCGAGGAGGTCGCGGCACGTGTTCAGGAGGAGATGGCCTGTTCGGCATGTTCGGCCGATTCGTCTGGAGCTTCCATGAGGACGCTGCCGGCACGCTCTGGGTTGGCGCGGACTCTGGACTCTGGCGATGGGCACCCGGTGCGCCAAAGCGTTATCCGATTCCGGGAATGCGGATCGGCGACTTGAGCGAGGCCGACGACGGACATCTCGTGATTGGCATCCGGGACAGGGCGCTCAAGCAGTTGATTCACGACAGCATCGAGCCGTATCCGATTCGCAGCGCCAACAGGCCGATGGCGCCTCTCCAGGACGCCGAGGTCGATTCGAACAAGCTGCTGCGGGACCGCGATGGAGGACTCTGGATCGCCACGGCGGGGCGAGGATTGATCCATGCCTCTCGCGGGCGTGTAGACACCTTTGCGATGTCGGACGGTCTAGCCGGCAACGTCAGCTGCAGTCTCTTCGAAGATCGCGAAGGGACCATCTGGGTGGCCACCACTGGCGGACTCGATCGGTTCCAGCAATCTTCGGTAGCGACCTTCTCGACGAAACAGGGGTTGCTCACCGATGCCGTCGTATCCGTGCTGGGGGGCAGTGATGGCACCGTGTGGCTCGCCGCACGCGAGGGGTTGATGCGGTGGAAGGACGGACACTTCACGGCATTCAGGAGGACAAGCGGCCTGCCGGATGACGCGACGCAGTCGCTGTTCGAGGACCCACGCGGGCGAGTCTGGGTGTTCACGAAGGGCGGACTGGCGTACTTCGACGGCCGGAGGTTCGTGCCCGTGCCAGGCGTGTCCAGCAAGGAGGTGTTCTCGATCGCCGGGGACGAATCGGGCAACCTCTGGCTCTCGGGCGATGCGGGACTGACGCACCTGCTGGCAGGCCACGTGGTCGAAAACGTCCCTTGGTCGACCATTGGCCAGACGCGTGCGAAGGTGGTGGTCTCCGACCGGGGCGGGGTATGGCTGTCCTTCTGAACGGATGGCGGCGTGATGTATTTCAAGGACGGTCAGGTCCGCGCCTCCTACTCCGTCCGGGATGGGCTGGGCAAGGGCCACGTGCCCGGCCTCGCGCTCGATAGTGACGGAGCGCTCTGGGCGTCCACGGATGAGGGCGGCCTGAGCCGGATCAAAGACGGCCACGTCGCGACGCTGACGAGCAGAAACGGTCTGCCTTGCGACACGATCCACGGGACTGTACAGGACGACCGTCGTTCGTTGTGGGTGCACGCGGGCTGCGGCGTCTTTCGCATCACGCGGCCCGAGCTGGACGCGTGGATCGCTCAGCCGACGCACCGTGTCCAGACGAGCCTCTGGGATGCAGCGGATGGGGCAAAGCTCCGTGCGCTCGCGCCTAGCAGCTATGAGCCTCTCCTCTCGAGGTCGACCGACGGCAAGCTGTGGTTCATCGCGGGTGAGGGCGTTCAGGTACTCGATCCACACCAAATCGCGTCCAACCCGCTACGACCACCGGTGTACGTCGAGCGGCTCACAGCGGATGGCACGGTGCGGTGGCAGCACCTGCCCGGCGGCACGGCCGTGGCGAACCTCCGACTGCCACCGCAGGTGCGCGACGTGCAGATCGACTACACGGCGCTCAGCCTCGTGGCGCCGGAAAAGGTCCACTTCAAGTACAAGCTGGAGGGTCAGGATCACGCCTGGCGCGAGGTCGTCAACGATCGCCAGGTGCAGTACTCGAATCTCGGCCCCGGGGCGTATCGCTTCCGCGTGATTGCCTCCAACAACAGCGGAGTTTGGAACGAGCAGGGCGACACGCTGATGTTTTCGGTGGAGCCTGCGTACTACCAGACGAACTGGTTTCGCGCGCTGTGCGCGGGCGTCGGGCTGTTGGTGCTCTGGTCGGCCTACCAGCTGAGGCTCCGCCACCTCCACCACCAGTTCGACCTAGCGCTCGACGCCCGGGTCCAGGAACGGACCCGGATCGCACGGGAGCTTCATGACACGCTGCTTCAGAGCTTCCAGGGGTTGATGCTGCGGTTCGAAATTGTTTCGCAATTGATCCCTGAGAGCCTCATCGAGGTAAAGAAAGAACTGGAGATCGCGATGAAGCAGGCTGGGAATGCAATCACCGAGGGCCGAGATACGGTACAGGGACTACGGGCCTCCACAGTGCAAACGAACGATCTCGCACGGGCCATCAATACGCTCGGCGAGGAACTCGCGAATGATCCAACCATTCGCGGCTCTTCGACATTTCGCGTCACCGTTGAAGGCGCACCGCGAGAGTTGCATCCGATCCTGCGTGACGAAATCTACAAAATTGCCGCTGAGGCTCTCCGCAACGCGTTTCGTCACGCCGCGGCTCGGCAGGTCGAAGTTGAAATCAGATATGACCATCAACAATTCTGGATGCGCGTGCGGGATGACGGCAAAGGCATTGATCAAGCGATTCTGTCGGGGCACGGGCGCGAGGGAAATTTTGGCCTGGCCGGCATGCGGGAACGCGCCAATTCCATAGGAGGCAAGCTGGTGGTGTGGAGCGAGCCAGAAGCCGGCACCGAAGTGGAACTGCGCATTGCTGCTGATACTGCCTACGCACGATCTGCAAAACATTCTTGGTTATCAGAATTGCTGAGCAGAAAGTAGAGTGCATGGAGCCGAGGCAACGATGGACAGATTCAGTGTGGAAATTCTGGATTCCGGCCGGGTCACCGCTAGCCGTCAGTTGATATGTAGTGACCGGTCAAGTGCGCTGGTCGTTTATTCCGAACGAGGACAGGGTCAGCAGCAGCCGTGGCAGGTAATGGCGACGATTGATCAAGCTGATATTCGCGGGTCGAAACCGCATAATCATGATCCGTCGGGAGCTGCCTCTGACTACTACCGCGAGTCCGGCAAAGCCTGTCGCAAACTGACGCCGAGGGTTCTCCTTCGTGCTTGCTCCGGCTGCGGCTGACCTTGTCCTCGAGTTGGATTGCGTTGTTCAAGGTTTTTGCTTTTTCCCTATTTGGAAAGGTTTTTGTTTTTGTCTTTCATGCGGCAATTGGTTGTTGAAGAGCTTGCTCGGCTTTGATGCCATCGCCCAGATAAAGCCCAGCAGTTCTCGCGCGACTGCAGTCATGACCTTTCTCTGATCCTTGCCTGCACTCATCAGCTTCACGTAGCGCTTATGCAGGCGATTCTGCGCTTTCCAAGCTATTTCGAGGATCTCAGGCGGGATGCCCTGGTGCCGTTTACGCAGCTTTTCCCCGACGCGGGGCCAGTGTCGATAGCACCAGGCCGATTCCACGATGATTCGTCTGAGGTGCGCGTTGCCGGCCTTGGTGATTCCGCCTCTTCGAATGCGTTTTCCGCTGGAGTCTTCGCTCGGAAATACTCCGCAATAGCCCATCAGTTTCCGTGCACTCTCGAAGCGGGAGGAGATGTTGCCCAACTCCGCTGCGATCGTGACTGCCGAGATATGCGCCACACCGCGCAAAGCCTGCAGACTCCGGATCACGTCCTGCATCGGCTGCGGCGCCAGCTTTACTACTTCGAGGATGCCTCTTCCAATCGCTTGACTCGCGCGCTCATGTGCTCGAATTCGTTCATACAATCCCGCAGCGTGACTTCCTGCGCCGGCTGAGTGTAGCGGATCTGTGCAAGCCACCTCACGTAACGCTCTGTCCACGCCTTTAGCCCCACGGGTGGACGCTGCCCGGTACGGAGGAGGAACTTGGTTAGCCGATGCCGAGCGCGCAGCTGATCCTGCTTGCCTGCCTCCCGCTGCCGGACAAGATCGCGCAGTGCCTCAGAGTGTTCATCGGGGACCCACACTGCGGTCAGATCTCCAGAACGATGACTGCGTGCCAGCTTCAACGCATCCCGCCGATCGGTCTTCACCCTGTCGCCGGGCTTCTTCGGAACCAGGCTCGGCGCCACCACCGCGCACTCGACACCCAACTGCGCCAGTTGCCAGTACAGTACGAATCCCGTCGGCCCCGCCTCATAGCAGGCACGCAGTTGTTCGGGCGAACCGAACTTCTTAATGAACTTGCGGACCGAATCTTCGCGGTTCGCAATCGTCCCCAGGCTGCGTACTTCGCCATCCGGTTCGGCTATGGCAACTGCGATCGTCTCGGCATGGACATCCAAGCCCCAAAATCGTAACTTCTTTCTCATGACCGGCTCCTCCGCTTGTGGCTCTGGACTAAAGTTCGTCAAACAAACTTAGCCTAACCCACGATCAGCGCAGCGGGCCGGTCACTACATAATGACTACTACTCGAATAACGAGTCGAAAGGGATCGATCTCGTCGTGAATTTTCAGTACTGATATGTCGGCCAGGCGACTGGAATCCCGTGTACCAGCAGCCCTCGAGAATCAGCGTTGCCATCCCCGTTTCCCGGTACGGATCTCAAGATAGAATGGCGAGCATGTACTGGCACGCAAAGCAGTTCGCTATCGTATACAGTGCGATCCTGGCGACGATCCTCTCCACCCGCGCCTTTGCGCAATCGGTGGAGGAGCAGGCTGTGCTGGCGCCGATCCACGCGATGTTTGATGGTATGTCAAAGCGAGATGCCGCGGCGATCAGGGCGCCCACGCTGCCGGGTGGCACGATGGTGCTGATGCGCGATGGCAAGCCGACGCAGATGACCTTTGAAGCCTTCGCGGATCGCGTAGGGAAACCAGGGAATGCGCTGATTGAAGAACGTATTCACGATCCACTGGTCCGGATCGATAACGATCTGGCGGTGGTGTGGGCGCCGTTCGATTTTCTGGTCGATGGGAAGGTAGATCACTGCGGAACCGACCTGTTCAATCTGGTGCGTGTGGAAGAAAAATGGATGATCGCCAGCGTTGCCGATACGGGCAGGAAGGACTGTCCAACTCAAACAGCCGTGTCGCCGCAGAGCATGAAAGTACTGGGCGAGGTCGACCCGCGCTTCGTCTCCTACAATGTGGAAGCCGTTGAAGTGACTGGGGGGCGGTTTTGGGCACCATACAAGTCTGCGGCGCAAAAAGCTGCTGCCGCGGGATCCAACACGCATTCGGGCAATCAGCCTGCCGGTCTCGATAGCAGCCTCTTCCAGTACCGCCCGCCCATCGACCTCTCGAATTCGAAGCTCCGTAAACTGGCTGCTGCGCTCGGTCCAGCCTACGTTCGGGTCAGCGGCACCTGGCGCAACGCCACGTACTTCCAGAACAACGACGATCCGCCGCTGAAAACTCCGCCTGAAGGCTTCAATGGCGTCCTCACGCGGGCGGAGTGGAAGGGTGTCGTCGACTTTGCGAAGGCCGTCAATGCCGAAATTGTGGCCTCTGTCGCCACAAGCGCGGGAACGCGCGATGCGAACGGCGTCTGGACCGCTGTGCAAGCCAAGCCATGGCTCGACTACACGCAACAAATCGGCGGTCATATAGCGGCCATAGAGTTCATGAACGAACCCACCCTGCTCAGCTTCGGCGGCGTGCCGAAAGGCTACGACGCCGCCAGTTACGGTAGAGATGCAAAGATCTTCGGAGCTTTTCTGCGCCGCGAGTCTCCCACGACAATCTACGTTGGACCGGGTAGCGCGGCCGAAGGGCTTCCGCTTCCGTCGATGCCGGGCGCACCGCGTTTCGAGATTGTTTCTACCGATGACTTAATGAAGGCCACGGGCCCGATCTTCGATGCATTCTCGTATCACTTCTATTCCATGCCGTCGCACCGCTGCCTGGGGGAGAGCGGCGCTGATCCCAAACAGGTGCTCACCTCTGAGTGGCTGGACCGCGACCTGACGGTCTATAACTTCTACGCAAAAGAGCGTGATACATACCTTCCAGGCAAGAATCTTTGGCTCACCGAGACCGGAGAGGGATCGTGCGGAGGGGATACCTGGGCTGCCCAATTCGCCGACAGCTTCCGCCTGCTGGACCAGTTCGGTAGCCTCTCTCAAAAGAGCGTGAAGAGCATCATGTATAACACGCTGGCCAGCAGCGACTATGGCATGCTCGACGAGGAAACTCTGGAACCGCGCCCCAATTACTGGGCTGCTCTTCTGTGGAAGCGCACCATGGGAACCCGGGCTCTGGACCCTGGGCTTGCGCCGGCAAAGAATGTTCGCGTCTACGCGCAGTGCATGAAAGATTCAAGCGGCGGCGTGACTCTGATGGTTCTGAACATGGACAAGGCTTCCGAAACATTGCTCAAGCTGCCATTCGCCGGAGAACGCTACACTCTCTCGGCGCCGGATCTCTTCGGCCAGTCCGTGTTGCTCAATGGCAGAGAATGGAAGGCAGAGCCCGATGGAACCGTCCCGACCATCAAAGGAGAAGCGTCAAAGCCCGGTGCAATGACCTTTCCGCCGCTGTCCATTACGTTCGTGGAGATGCCTTCAGCGGGTAATGGACAGTGCGTGCGGTAAACGAGAGTTGGACCCGCCAAAATGCTGTCGCAGTCGAACATCAAGGTCGATTCGATACGAATGGAAGGAGGCACTCGACCTGCCACACAATCAGGCCCTCAAATGCATTACGCCGGGCAATGTCACTCAGGACGAACGCACTTGGCTTCGGGGCTCATCTGAAGGTTGTTCGATCTACAGAGCACAATCCGTATTTGATCTTGAAGCCCTGAGTCCACTCAAAGTTGTCCATCAATGACCGATGGAAGTACCCGAGTGCCGAAGCTCGCCAAAGCGCCATTGATGTAGCCAAGGACGCTGCTAGAGCTATCATCGACGGCGTAGTTGAAGGAGTATCGAAACTTATGGCCTGCACCAAGTTAGTGATGGTTCTATTTCTATCCGCCGCGGTGACTTGCGAAGCGCAAACGGCTCCCCTTCCGCAGATCCGCCAGAATGGCGCGGTCAAACAGTTCTTCGTCGACGACAAGCCGTTCATCATGCTCGCCGGCGAATTGCATAACTCGAGCCCCTCGAGCATCGAGTACATGCGACCGATATGGGACAGGCTTGCTGCTCTTCACCTCAACACCGTGATCGGCGCCGCGAGCTGGGAATTGGTTGAGCCAAAGGAGGGTACGTTTGATTTCTCTCTCGTTGACGACCAAATTAATCAGGCACGACAGCGAAATATGCGGCTGGTGCTGATCTGGTTCGCAACCTGGAAGAACGCCGGTTCGAGCTATACGCCGGACTGGGTCAAGGCAGACCCAAAGCGCTTCCCGCCCATGATCCTCAAGGTGCGGCCCGATGGCGGAATAGGTTCTTTTCTGGCCAAGTACATGGAACAACAAGGCACGGGGCCGCTGAGTCCGTTTGGCAGGGATACGGTTAAGGCTGACGCGAGCGCATTCGCTGCATTGATGAGTCATATCAAGGATGTCGATCCTCAGCATACGGTCATCATGATGCAGGTGGAGAACGAGATCGGCAGTCTGGGTGACAGCCGGGACCGTTCTCCTCTGGCGGAAGCGGCCTGGACAGGGCCCGTCCCAGCCGACTTGATGAACTATCTCACAAGGCACAAAGACACCCTATTGCCCGAAATGCAGGAGGTCTGGGGGAAGAACGGTTACAAGACAGCGGGCAGTTGGCAGCAAGTCTTCGGCGAGAGTGAGTGGGCCGACGAGGTCTTCATGGCCTATTACATGGGGCGGTATGTCAACGAGGTCGCGAAAGAGGGGAAGGCCCAGTTGAATATACCCATGTATGTGAATGCGTGGCTCGGTCCCCAGCCGAAGGCGGAGCTGCCCGGTCAATGGCCGAGCGGCGGGCCGGTCGCCGGCGTGATGGACATTTACCGGGCGGCCGCTCCCTCGATCGATCTGTTCGCGCCCGATATCTACGTTCCGGACTTCAAGGGAACATGTGCGCTCTATGCCCGATCCGGAAATCCGTTGTTCATTCCCGAAGCCAGGGACCAGGTGGGAAACCTCTTTTGGGCTCTCGGTCACCACTCTGCACTGGGCTGGTCGCCGTTCGGAGTTGAAGATTTAAGCCCAGATGGCCAGGCGGCACAAGCGTACAAGCTACTTTCCCCGATGCTTTCCCAATTGGCTGAGTGGCAGGCAGCGGGTAAAGTGAATGGCATTCTGGTGATAGACGGCGAGAAGTCCGAACCTGTTTCCCTGGGCGGGTACAAGATTACGCTTTCAGCCGGTATGGGATTCGGCCCACCGGCTCCCAAGCCAGAGTCCGCGGCGGAGCTGGGAGCCGGCGTTACCTCAGCATCCCGCGCAATGCCGAATGACATGCGCCCCTTCGCCATTGTGGTCAACACCGCACCCGACGAATTCCTCTTGATCGGTGCGAATGGAGATCCCGTTTTCACGATTGATTCAGGCCCCGGAAAGGTCTTTGTCTCCTCAAAGGACGAAGGGCTCTACGAGAACGGAAAGTGGATTGCCGGCCGCAGACTCAATGGAGATGAACTGTTTCAATCAGGTCTGCCCAAAGCTAACCCCGGGATGTTGAAAGTAAAGTTGGTGCGTATTCAGTAGGCCCCAAAGACTCGACTCGAAAGCTCAATCACCTGACGGGAGTTATTGCCACCTCCCAAATTCTTGAGCTCGAACCCGGAAGCTCTGCCGAATAGTCAAATGCTCGTAAGCTTTCGTTACCCCGCCGAACCGTTCACGTTGGCTCCTAAGGCGAGGAGCCGCCCGAGGATCGGGAACGGGAAGTCGGCTTGTAGCCATGTATAGAAAGGGGGCCTCAACTATCTCCTCAAATCATTGGTTCAGTAAGCGGCGAAGTTTCTCAGCAAGGATGGTCGGCTGCCGGGCAACGTCCGTCGGGATCGGCTGCGTTGGAACAGGACTGGGCAGTCGGCGCATGCGTCTGATGATTTCAGCATGTACTCGGGCAGTATTCCGCGCGTCGGCCAAGGCGGTATGGGCAATCCTATCGAAGGGTAACTCTGCGATCTCGATGGCGGTTCGCAAGCTGGGTTGCTGACGGAGCAGAAAGCAATGCCAGAAGAGCTGGCTGACATCGAGGCGGTTACGAACCGGACAAGGAATCTTGTATCGGCTGCAGGCGGACGCTAGAACATGAGCGTCTGATCCCCAAGTGCAGCAGAGCTTCTCTCGCGGGCTGAAATGCGTCGCGAACTGCTCAATCACTGCCGGAAACGGAGAAGCCGATTTCAGGTCTTCCGCGGTCAGGCCTGTAATTTGCGTGCATGCGGCACTGATATCGAGAGGGCGAGGACGGATTAAATAGTCCTTCTCGCGTGTTGTCTCCAGGGTCGCCAAGTTCATTTCCACAATTCCGATTTCAATGATCTCCTGGTATCTGCCGGGAATCGGTGGACCATCCCAGCAATTCCATTCGAGATCGATGTAGAGGGTAAGCTCATGCTGAGCTTCAGGGATGTTCATTGTTTTCCCATGATCTTGTGAGGAACGATAAGTGCAGGTCAGTCAAGAAGAGATGTTCCCCACTGTTTTTCAACCTACAGGTTTTGTCACAGCCGAAAGGGGGAGATCCGGCCATTGATTTTGCTGGAGTTAGGAAGGGCGGTTGCGAAGGCCTTTTGTGACAGCGACAAGGTGCTTGTGGATGTCATGGATGACGGCGCGCTGAGGTCGGAGTGCCTGGTGTAGTGTTTCTGTACCGCCGTGGTGTTTCTGAAGTTCTTCGCGGAGATCGTCATTGTGCTCTTGGAGACAGTTGCGATGGTGAACGACGTTGCCGAAGGCTTCGCCGATGATGAAGCCGAAGGCGGCTGAAAGCAGCATCCAAATTGGCAAGACATCTGTGGTTGATTCTTTGATCATGCGACATGCTCCTGGGGAGTTGATCCGTGCTGTCGAAGCACGCGCTGGACGGTCGTGGTGGAGATGCGATAGTTTTTGGCGATCCGGCGCAGGCTGTGGCCCTGGCCGCGATCACGCCTGATGGCGGCATGATCGAGAACCAGGGGATTTCTTCCGATGTGGCGTCCTTCGAGACGGGCCCGCCGCATGCCGGCGCGGACCCGCTCGATAATAAGGTTGCGTTCCAGCTCCGCGATGGCGCCGATGATGACGGCGAGGGCACGGCCCAGCGGGCCGCCGGTGTCGATCTGCTCGCGGAAGCTGACGAACTCGACGTTGAGCCGGTTCAACTCGTCGAGCACTTCGAGGAAGTGTTTCACGATCTTGCGATCCGGTCCGAGGCCCAGACCAGGAGCACATCGAAGCGGCCGCGGCGGGCGCCGGTCATCAACTGATCCAGCCCCGGCCGCCTGGACTTGGTGCCGGAGATCCGGTCCGTGAACTCATCGACGCTCTGATAGCCGCGCTGCGCAGCCATCTGCCGGAGATCGTGCAGTTGTGTTTCCGGGTGTTGATCGAGAGTGGAGACTCGGAGGTAGAGGGCAGCGCGCTTCATGCGCGCCTGCCCTTCTTCGCCGGGGCGGTGCCGTGTTTGTCGACGTAATTCTGGATGAACTCCAGCAAAACGTCGGTCATGTTCTTGCCCTGCGATGCGGTGACGGACTTGAAGCTGTTGTGCAACTCGATGGGTACGTTGAGGTTCATGCGCTTCACCTGTGATTCTTCTACCTTGGCTATGCTGCTCACCCCCTCTCTGTCTGAGGATGAGGCTATATGGTTTTGAGTACCCGCCGCCAGTCAGCGGCAAGAGGGAGATGCTTCACAACTCCCAGGCATCCCGGCAGAGCAGGACCAGGTTGAGGAGCCGGTCGTAGCCGATCTCCAGGGTTCCGGCCAGCGCATGCAACTGGGCCGTGGTCTGGGGGACAGAGCCGGCCTCGATCGCCGCCCATTGGGAAACTTCCATCCCGGCCAGCTGAGCCGCCTCTTCGAGGGAAAGCCCGCGGGCCTGGCGGTTGTGCTCGATGGCCTTGGCGAAAATGCCGGCCCAGGAGCGGCGGAGGGCGAAGTTTGCTGAAGGGACAATTGGGAACCTGAAATTGTAATACTTATATACTCAATACTCCGAAAATGCTTCCGTGTAAAGGGGCTCCGGAAGCACATAATTTGGACTACTGGAGCGAGTATGTACTCAGGAAAGCCGGCTACCAAAGCTTGGGTTTCGGCTGAACGACAAGGTCTACAACGCTGTCCGCATCTCGGATCCCGACAAGAACGGCAAGGGATATCCCATCCTGGCCAACGCCAACATCCCGCCCAACCATGTACGAATGCTCGATGTCACCGATCAGATCAACGACCCCAAGCAGAACGTCATCGACCAGTCCTTCTCCGGATCCACCGGCCTGATCATGGCCTATGCCCAGAGCTTCCTGCGCGAAGAACTGGGCAAGATGTACCGCGGCGAACTCGTCTCCGAGGCATCCCCGAGATCGAACCGATGGATGTGCTGCTGGTGATCGACCCCTCCACGGGCATGGTAGGACCCATCGAGGTCGAAACCGTGACTCACATCATGAACATCGAGTCCGGCTTCATCACCATCATCAAGCCGCGCGCGGTCGTGGCGTGAATGAGGCCGCCTCGGCGAACTTCCTGCGCATGCTCATGATGACAGGTGCCTCCGTCCTGCCGAAACACAAAAACCTCGCGCGCGTGCAACCGGCTGCCAAAAGCTCCAGTTGGAACTCTTCCCGAAAGCCCCCGGGCTTGATTCGCTGAGCTGACTCCAGTTCCGAACTCCGCCTCCTGGTCCCTCCTGATCCCGGGTCCCAGGGATCTTCCGGCAATTCCTCGAGGCCTTGGACAGTTGGATGGTCGATCGGCCCCGTCGGCGATTCGACCGAAGGGGAAAAAGCTGCCCAGGAACTTCCATCTCGCCGGCCGGATTCCGGCCGCCCCACAACCCGGAAAATGGCCTAAAACTGCCTTTCCATTCTGGATGCTGTGGAGGCCGCCAATGTGAGGGGGGATACGTATTTCCCTACGAGCATTGGCGTTCCGCCGACATCTGGGGGGGGATTAAAGGGACAAATTTCCATATAGTAATTCACTGCCAAAACAGCTAATTCGGTACATTTCCACAGCCGGAAACTCTCAAGGAGTAAGGGTCCGGCAGGGGTGTGAGCAGAGATACACCTGCAGCTTTTCTGCTGTTCTTGACGCGCGCCGGATTACAAACTGATCGCCACAAAGAAACACCGGCCGCCCTGAATGGCGGCCTTCTGCTTCCCATATCCCTACAAGGTCTCCAATTTCCGATTGCCCGTGATCCAGGAGCAATCCATAGCACGTGTACGATATGGCGACTACTCGATCAAGTGGATTGCCGCAGGGAAATGCGCCCAATGTTCCCAAAACCCTTCTCAGGGTAGGGGAACCTATCCTAGCGAGGCATCCTTTGGCAGCGAAGTACGTCCTCGTCGCTTTGATTTCCCCGATCTGAATATCCTCTCGTGGGCTTCCCACGGTTTTCGACTTCAGTCTTCCGAAATGCAGCGAAAAGCCCATAATCCGTACGCGAGCATCTCAAATTCACTTCATGTGGGCCCTTTGGTTATCCGTAACCAACGCTTCTCGGCAGCGCCCTCGTTTTTTGCAGCCAATCGGGTCGCCCGTGTAGCAGGCTTATGTGAGCAAAACTGTACATTAATTCCGAGGAAGAGTTGCTCTAATGACCGGTACGACGTTTGCACGTTCGTTGTCGTCAAGGTTGTGTTCGAAGTTGAGCTTCTCACCGTGGAGCTCTTTCCTACTTGCCGCAAGGCGATGTGTCCCCTGGGGCATTTATCAAATTTCTTGCCTTGGTTTCTCTATCCACTGCGGCCCGCTCAACGTGCTTGTCGCCTCGGGCATGTTCTCATGCCTTTCGCATGGCTCTGACCGAAGTACACCGCACCAGCGGGCCGCTCACTGCAAGCAGTCCATCGCAGCTGACAGAATTGGGCCCAACCTCAAGCTGAATCGCTATATGCTCATGATTTAGAATTGAGAATTGAAGAAGTCATTGGACAACTGCCAAGCGCAACCATCGGTAAGAAACCATGCTTTGCTCGCTTGAGGGCGGTGAATTGGAATCGTCGGCCCAAACGGTGGGAGCTAGAAAGGCATCGAAATGGCGCGAGTAGCTCTTGTAACAGGCGGCACACGAGGCATCGGAGCCGAAATCAGCCGGGCTTTGAAAGAGGCTGGCAGGACGGTCGTTTCCACCTATGTAGGTAATGACAAAGCTGCGCGAGAGTTTTCATACGAAACCGGAATCAAGGTCTACAAGTTCGACGTATGCAGTTTTGACGAATGCAAAGAAGGTGTGCAAAGGATCGTGGCGGACGTGGGCCCCATCGAGATCCTGGTAAACAACGCTGGAATTACTCGCGATGGAACATTGCAGAAGATGGACCGCGACATGTGGGATGCGGTCATCGATACAAACCTGGGCTCATGCTACAACCTCTGCAAGGTCACATTTCAGAGCATGCGTGAGAGGAAGTTTGGTCGAATCGTGAATATAGGCAGCGTCAATGGGCAGGCAGGTCAATACGGCCAGGTGAACTACGCCGCCGCGAAGTCTGGGATCCACGGTTTCACCAAGGCCCTGGCGCAGGAAGGTGCGAAGTTCGGCATCACAGTCAACGCGATTGCGCCGGGTTACGTCGATACCGAAATGGTACGCGCCGTGCCGCCCGACGTGCTCCAAAAGATCATCGCTCGCATACCGGTAGGTCGGCTCGGAACACCCGGGGATATTGCTCGGGGGGTCGTGTTTCTCACCAGCGACGAGAGCGATTTTGTCACCGGATCTACTCTTTCGATAAATGGCGGCCAACACATGTACTGAGTTGGTCCCTTGTGCGTTTCTCGAAGCAGCCTGGGCGGAAGGCTCGATCGGGACGGACCGCATCTATCTCACTTGGGAGTGAGGCTCCCTTCTATCCCTTTGAAATGAGTACACAAAAGGAAGAGTACATCTAAGTCCCGATCAATACGCCACCGTCTACAGACAAAATCGTCCCATGCACAAAGCTGGCTTGGTCTGAGGCCAGCCAGAAATGCGCGTTGGCAACGTCCTCTGGAGTTCCAACACGGCCCACCGGCGTATGCGACACTATATTGTCCAGAATGTCCGGAGGCATGGATTTCAACATGTCCGTAGCGATAAAGCCAGGGGCGACAGAGTTGACGCGAATGTTGTGTTTGCCTAATTCGCGCGCCCACGTGCGCGTCATGCCGATTACACCCGCTTTCGAGGCCACGTAATTTGTCTGCCCAAAGTTTCCGTTCTAGCGCCACCACAGACGTGGCACTGAGAATCACACCTCCGCCTTTACGGATCATGTGCGGAACAACGGCACGCGTTACCAGGAAAACCCCCTTCAGATTCACGTCGATCACGGCGTCCCACGACTCTTCAAGCATGCTTTTCATGGGGCCAGCGCCGTTCTTCTTCACCAGCTGCGCGTCGCGCACAATTCCGGCGTTGTTGATGAGCACATCGATGCCGCCCCACTGCTCGACTACTTTACTTACGGCGGCATCGACAGCAGCCGGATTCGGTGACGTTCACCACCTGGAAAAGAGCCCCTCCGCCCGCTTCCAATATGTTTGCTCCACTCCGCGCAAAGCGAAGGGCAGTAGCGCGACCGATACCGGCGGCTGCGCCCGTGATAATGACAGTTTTGCCGGAGGAACTCTGATCTTCCATGATGTCTTGACTCCTTTGGCAACAAGCCGAACAGAATTCCAGTTTGGTGCGAACCTATCCTCCGCCTCAAATCTGCCTCTCGTCCCTAGAATAGTTCAATCGCTGCAGTGCGTCATTGTTTGCAGCACAAAAGGCTCATTTATTCGTTTACCTCCAAACTGGCTCACTCGGTCCAATTGCGGACAAACACTTGGCGGTGGGTGGCGCAGCGATTTCGTCCGCTCTACGAAGGTTAATCGACCTGGTCAATTTTGCTCGGCATTGGCGCAAGGTTCTGGTTTAGATTGGCCTAGCATTCGGGCCTCACCAGCGACCCTTCCTTAATTGGAGACGCTGGAGCTCCTGGGAAATTCGCATATGGCAGCTATCGTAATC
>Ga0206941_10007_pt1 | contig 61655 bp, 56 predicted proteins | sample Alteio_BWOrgHeat_9_FD_153251 | JGI IMG/M metagenome (GOLD analysis project Ga0206941, IMG submission 153251) | Enriched cells from forest soil in Barre Woods Harvard Forest LTER site, Petersham, Massachusetts, United States -... | ecosystem: Environmental > Terrestrial > Soil > Temperate forest >...
CAACAGAGCAGGATTCATTGGCGTACCAAAGATCAAAAAGATCTCGACCTTTTTTCCTCTGGTACAAAGCTCGGATTTTCGTCCCAAGCAGTTCATCAAGACTATAGGTTGTTACTTTTGCTGTTCCTGTAAACCACGGATTTTCTACACTCACCGAATGATTTTCAAATCCGAAAAGTGAATCGTGCTCTCGGGTATTGATCTCTACTTTCAATTTTGAAGGAGCATTTCTACTTTCCGTTTCAAATCGGTATACAAGAGTTGCAAGACCTTTACTCTGATTTCTTTTTGGTGTTCCAAGCCATGGATCAAGGAGTTTTCTAATCTCATCTATCACACCACCTATTGGTGCCGAGGAAATTTGTACGAGGTCGATGTCTTCGGAAAAGCGAACTGGATCTTTGAAGAGTATTTTATTTAGGGCAGTTCCACCACGAAACGCCAACTTCTCAGAGAGTTTTGAGATTGATAAATCGTAACCAGCGCTCGACTTATAACCAAATCTTGCTCAACAAAATCGATATCAGGCCATGGAGCCGAATCTCTCCACTTTAAAATGTAATCTGAAGAAATCATATATCGGGCTCCAAAGTTTCATTGATCATAACTTGCCATTTTTCGCTTCGTGGACAGCCTTTAGTAGACCTATTCTTCACAAGTGGTGTCCATTGCATGTTCATTTCTTTAAGAATTTTCTGAACTTGCACTGCATGCTTCTTCAACTTCAGGAATTCGAGTATGTATCCGAGCCTTTGCAATACACTTGGACTAAAATAGGGACCTTGCCAAAAATCTTGGATACTTTTTTCCTCTTCGAGAAGTTCGAATATTGCGGTAGTAGCATTGTTCAGTCCACCGGCATATTTCCACATTGCAACTAAGTCATAGCAAGTCACGTCCAGTCGAGAGATATTGATTAGTCCCGACCTTGTTTTCTTTTTCTGAATGGGAATAATGGAAGCTTCGGAGTTTGTTATAAATCTAATTGGGTAGTTTCCAACCTTCTTTGCATGTACTTGCTTTTCCGTGCAGACTTGAAATTCCATCGGCTTTTGGTGCGAAGCACCGTGATAAAGTGCGGCACTGAGAGTCGTGACATAATAGTTCACACCTAGGTATTTCATGAGTTGGTCGATGAATAATTCCGGGTGAACAAACCCTGAACGTGAATCTTCGTCGGAAACGATGACATTAAATTGGGGGTAAGGAGTAAAGACTCTTTTCTTTTTTCTGAGCATTCCAAGGCGTCGCTTAGCAAGCGTCAATGAAATTTCCAACCCAACACTGAATTCTTCATCAGTAAAGGTCGCAACACCCTTTGTTCTTTTGTCTCTGATCCACTGTTCTGAATTCAAAATCAACCCCAAAACGACTTATTCCTATATATCGGAATTATACAAAAAAAAGGTAGATTTCTGATATATAGGAATTTACATGTGCCGGATAATTTTGGGTATTTTTTGGAAATCTGAACTCTAATCTGCCTCAACTTCCTCGAAGGACAGTTGGTATCCATCCCCAACGTAGTACGACTGGTGAATTATTGTACTGCTGTATTGTTTTGTTTGTTCGTAGAGTTTGTATTTTTTCTTTCCAAGAATTGTTTTCAGCTCGATGATAGCGGGAGCTAGTACCTTTTTTATAGATGATTTTTCTTTTGCTGCACCCCAATCGGAGGCGTTTTCAGCAAAAAGAACGAGCTGTTTAACAATGTGATCAACATCCACCAAAGGTGGATTTATATTGTCCGTGTTGCAAGCAAAAAAGTGAAACTCATCCGAGTAGTGAAAGCTATTAAATTTTGGTCCACTACGGTTATAAATTTCGGAAATTTCATCCAGCAATTTTCTCAGCGTAGAGCTTTCTTCTATCGTTTTTGGATGAGAAATAGAACCAGTTCCTAGTTCAGAAAAAGTCACCAGTAGAAGGGAAAGTAGAATAGAGTAACGCATCATCGACCTCATTCGCAGAAATTAGGAAATCTAACGGTGGATACGTACCATTCAAGTTTGATGTCACACGAATGACAAAATACAAATCGCCGAAGCAGAAATTTATCCTGTGCCTGGCTTAAAACTCTTTCCGAATTTCTATGCGCTGCGCCAACTTCAACAGTAAATCCATGGGTCGATAAAAAAATGCTTATTAGAAATTTTCCCCTTGGGCAAGCTATCCCACCGACCTTTCGCGATCAAAATTAACTGCCATCGTCTGTGTTTTCGCGTTGAATGCCTTACGTAGAATTTTCTTGATTTGAGCTGGCATGGGTGAAATTTACCTGAACACTCTAAATGGGTTGATGAGTATTAGGCACGACCGCTACAAAAATCCTTGATAAACCTAGGTCGTCAAGGATTTTGTTAATTCACTCTCCGTTAATGTCCGTTTCCGACGTGTAACTAGAGTTCTGGAGGGACGGTTGCTCTTGTGAGAACTAACTCCTCCGATGTCGGTCAATCTACTAAGCAAGATGGCTTTAACTTCTTTGTAGGGAGTATAAAGGCTGATCTCAGTATCTTCAGCTCTGTGCTTAATATTAACCGCAGCGTTGGTGTCTGCGTGCGATACGTCCCCATTTACATGATAAAATCTATCTCCAACACGCCTTCCTTCCAGACGACGCGTCTTCGAGTCCATTTGTGACGTATACGCTGCATTCACCAATCGCAGACGAGAACCTCTCGCCTCTGTTACTGAATGAAGGGCTTCACTTAATAAGCTACGAGACCAAGAAGACATCTTGCGATTGTAGGATTTCCATTTTTCATTGGATGAAAATGGTTTTGATAAATCTTCTGCTCGCACTTCTTTCGCAGTATCAACAACACGGTGAGCTGCTTCGAAAGCTTTCGTGCGCAACTGTTCATATTGACAATGATTGTAACGATCAAGCTTTTTGCGACCTAAATTAAATTTGCAAATGCGTTTGACTTTACGTTTATTCTTAGTCTTTTTCGCTATTTGATGGAGCTTATTGCGAGCTATTCCTCGTAGATGACGTTTTTCTGTTCCTTCGGTCATCAATTTTCCAAAACCTTTTCCGTGCAAATCGCCATTCGAATCCGCAAGCGCTTCAGTATATCCTTTATCCACTCCCAAAATTTCAGATCCACAAGCAGCAAAGTTTCTTTGATTGAGGCTTGCATGCACATGCATGATTCCATCTTTAAGAATCAGACGAAGAGCGGACTGCAACTTAGCTTTGGTATTCAATGGAATACTGATCATCTTTCCACGTACGAGCGACGGGATTTTTAACCACATATTTCCATCTTTTCCTTCAAACTGCTTATAAACTCCAAACTCGACAATGATCTGATTGTCAACAGTCGTTCGTCCATGCTTCTTAAACTTGCGCATCATACGACATAAGTATGGGTTCTTGACCCATTTATCACTTTTTAGGAGTGTGTAGAGTTTTTTCTTTTCAGCTTCTGAAATTTTTCGTCGTGATATAGCTTTACGAACTTTTTCTTTGGCAGATTTTTCGTAGAGATGAATGTCATCCAGAGTGTCTCGTAGAGTTTCTTTCCATGCTTTTGCTGCAAGAGGTGAAAAATCTCGAGTTTCTACCCATGTGTCTCGAATTTTCCTATGGGCTGATCCAACTCCTTGAATGGAACCAAAGCGTTCCCAAATTTCTGCTCGGAGCTTACCAAGAAGTCTCGCTTGTTCTTCTAATGCCTGATATTTTCCGACATTCAAATCGCACGATTTATAAATGCGAGTCACCTTAGTCATTGGCAGACCTCGTCTGCAGCAGCTTTCAGTGTTTCAACGATTTTTTTATTTTTGTGAGAACGAGAACCGTAAAGTCTTGCAGAGAAAACTGTGATGATTTCTAAAACATCTCGTGTTAGATCTTCTTCATAGCTTGAATCTTCGCTTGCATTGATAATGACAACTTCACAGCCTACATGTGAACAAAGCGAGAATATAAGTTCCGACCCGAAGCGAAGAAGTCGGTCTTTATGAGTAATAACAAGACGTCCAATTTTTTGATTGCAAAGATTTCGGATAAGCTGATTTAGACCTTTTTTCTGATAGTTCATCCCCGAACCTAAATCCTGGATGACTTCATACTTCCAACCTTGACTGGAGCAGTAAAGTTCAAGCATCTCTACTTGACGTCTAAGATCTTGAATCTGATCTCGTGAAGAAACTCGGGCATAGCAAATTGTTGGCATTTGAATTTGAATCGGTCTGGATGTGGGACTTACTCCGAGTTTTTCGAAGTCTTTTAAGTCAAAGAGACGTTGCTTTCCCGGAGTATAGCCAGCGACCTTCACCTTTCCTGAATTCGCCCATCGTCGGAGCGTATCAGGATGGATTCCTAAGTGTTTAGCCGCATCTGTAATCTTCATCAACATGCAGAGAAATTATATTATTACATAAATATGTCAAGAAAAATCCATATTTATTTTAGCAGTATCGAACCCCTTCACACAATGGCACTGAAACACAGATAGAGCTTTAGAATATACGGTGACGCGCAAATATGCTGCTTGTTGCGATAGAGATTACCTTAATTTTTTTCTAAGGGTTATTTTTGAATGCCCAAGCCAATAATTTTTCACTTCCCCTAGCTTTTCATAGCCCCTTTTCAAATAAAACTCTTCTGCCTGAAAGTCCCAGGTATCCACTGTTGAGTAAGCGCCCCCATTTTTAATTGCTTCTTGTTCTGCTGCATCTAGCAATTTTGTCCCATACCCTTGTTTTTGAAGACTTTCCTCAACCCACAATGTGTCGATGTAGATCGACTCCGTATCTAAAAATGCCTGTACTCCTCCGAAAATTTTTCCCGAATCATTTTTCAAAAAAATGGAAAATTCTTTATCTCGCTCACCTAATATACTTTCATTGAACGCAATGATACCTTCACTTACAACGGCATTATCTGCCTGACTAGGAGCATAATCGACGACGACTTGGTACATATTTTTCTCCTTTTGATATTCTGTGGATGAAAAATTTAATCTAAAGCACTCCGAGCGAAAGCAACGACCAAGGGAGGAAGAACTCCTGCAAGTGCTGCTCTTTCCGGTTGAAAGAGAGTTGCAACGAAGAAAGGATGATCTGCGAGTTCTATAGCTCGGATCTCTCCATTAGAATCACGGGCACTAACTTGAAGTTTCCCACCGAATAAATCTTCTGCGTATTTGGGATTCAAACCAAACCGACATCTATACTTTTCGACTGCGTCCTTTCGTCCATACGCATTTGCAATTATCGAGTTTGGAATAAAAGAAATAGGAGCACTCGTCTCAACCAAAGTACAGGCAAGGAGTGAAATCACAGGTCGGCTAGCATTAGGGTTGCTTTCTGCATGATCTGCATCTTCCCAGTGAAGAACATTACGAGCATACTCAATAATCGCGTGTTGGAAACCACCACACGTTCCGAGAAAGGGGATCTTGTGTTCCCTTGCAAATCGGATAGCTCGAAGCGCACCGTCCATATTCTTATAGGGACTGCCAGGAACACACCAAATACCGTCAAAAGAACTGAAGTCATATTGACCATATATTTCATCAGTGGGAACCCACTGAAATTCGATTTTGCGGCGAAGAGACTCACTTGCCATCCTTAAAGCAAGAGGTATTGCTTGATGGGCAGGCACTCCTTCTGAATAATCACCGATCAATCCGATTTTCATAAGTTAAGGCTCCCGTTTTCAAACTAATGAAGGTATACGAGTTTTAAAGCGGTACTTGGTTCCGTTTGCAACTTTGTTACTTTGAGCCCACTGACGCTGTGATGGATACATCCACTTCGATTCCTTCTCTCGCAATTTGGTCTTTAACCAAAAGCTCCAAAAATGGCTCGACAGGGTATTCCAATGCTTCAGCAATCTTTTGTACAAACTTAATGCCAACGCGCTTTCGATTCTTTTCAACGCTGTTGAGAAACTGTTTAGATACACCGATCTTCTCAGCTAACTGAGTTTGACTGATTCCATCACATTGGCGCAAAGAGGAGATCATGGAACCGAGTGTGGACTGGTCCCAAACCACTTCGAGATAGTCTTTTTGTTTCTTGGTTACCACTGGTTTCTCCTAATACTTGTGAGGTGTAACTTCAATGACATCCACAAGCTCGATTGTTTCGTTTCCGTCGCTTTCGATTCTTGTTTCATAGATCGCTCGCCACTGGATATTGAGTCTTATTGAGTGTTGGCCTTTCCTGTCTCCCTTGAGTATCTCATCATGGAAACCCTTAACCCATTTGGCTTGTCTCAATCCTTGCGTTTCTACAAGCTTCTTCCAAAACGCAGCTTTCTGCTGCACTTGAGGAGGGGCCTGTCTTAATCCTTTTTCTGCCTTCTTGGACAAATAGACAATATTTCGCAAGTCTATCTCCCTCCACAGTAATCTAATCGGATAAACTAGTAAACTTAATTAGGATTACTTTAGAGTAGTCCTTTTTAGGTATACCTGTCAACTGAATGAGTTGATTTTATAGAGAAAAACTGAGAAAAATTTTGGGTATTTTTTGGGCCCCGGAAATAAAAACCATGGTAATTCAAGGGAAGCGCAGGGAATAGGTGGGGACTTAAGTTCATGTTATTGTTTATTTTGCTTGTTGCTCAAGGCTTTCAAAAAGCTCCTTCAACGGCTGTTAACCAGCGGGTCGGCGCTTCAAGTCCGTCCTCAGGAACCACTTTTTAGTAGAAATATCAGTATGATAAACCCCGAAAAGGCAACGATCTTTTCGGGGTTTTTTTACATTTTGGATATCAAAAAAAGTAATTTCGATGCTTTCTGATTCGCTGTTTATTTTTTAACTTGCGTTTGAAATTTGTGAAGAGCTGCGCTTAAGCTCGATGCATGCTCGTCATCGACTTTCAAATAGAAAGCTAAAGGATAATGAGCTGTAGCATAAGAATCGCCAACCATATATTCGATATCATCCGGATTCAAACGACCTGCTGGGTGATCCTTCCGAATCATATATGCGCACTCAAGTGCAATTTTGAGAGCAGATGAAAGTGTAGCAAATGCATATATCTTTTTACCAGAAACGTTGAGTGCCCCCCAATGCCCATGAACTTGGAAATATCGATTATGGTGTGTGCTATAGGACCATGGTTCGTTCTTAGCTTTGCAATAAACGTATGTGCTCTGTCGAGAATTTAATTGTTCTAAGTCAAGCATATCAGCCAGGTCAACTGGGGAGCTTTTTAGAAATTTTGGAATGACGTTCGCTAAAGAAGAAACAAAAAAACTAACGACGCTACCTGTTGCTGCACCCGCACTCGCTAATATGGAGACGAAAAAAGAGTCACGAATATAATTTCCTATTGTAGGTGCAGGCCATACAGCAGGTTGATCTTCGCCCACATAAGCTGTAGGTAAGTCCTTAGCGAAATGAAAAAATAACGCAAGAATTACGAACGCTCCGATAGTGGCTCCTATCTTAGCACCTGTCTTAGGATCCACAACTGGAGAAGAGAGGTCCTGATTTTTGGCACTCAGCTCTTGTAAATGCAAGTCAGGTCGTGAATGTGTGAAACCAGACATCACAGGTTGCAATTCCGATAGTAAGCCTGCAAGGTAGTAGAAATGAAAGCTTGGAGGGTTTCCTTTGTCTTTTAGAAAATTTTCGATTTGAACCTGTTCATCCACATCTTGTGTTTTCTTGCTTTTCAACACGCGTTCATATCCAAGAACCGAAACAAAAGATGTATAGTCTAAAATGACTTCATCTAATGCATGATTAAAGTCTGAAACTTCCGATTTTGTTAATTTGATATCTGAGGCTCTCAGACTTGGATAGAATTGAACTAATGAGAAAAAAATGAGCTTTTTAAACCAATTGTTCATTTGTAATCCAACAAACAAGTTATTTAATGAGTTTTCGGCAAAAATATACAAATCTTCAATCACCTTCATCCTTAGAACGCTAAGATTCCGAAAAGTTTCTGGATTAATTTTCGAAACTACTGCTGTACGCAGTAAATACGCATTGCGTTGCTACAGAATGCTCCATTATTAACTTTTATAGATGTGTTGCTTGTTGATCCAGAAAAAGCAAACCAACCGAGAGGACTTCCTGAACTCGAAGACGAAGTCCATCCATTGCAGGTGTTGGAATTCGAAGTCCAATCTGTGTTAAAACCAGCATAAGTCATTTGATTCGTTGTAGCGATAGCGTTTGTCAGAGGAAAGTTAAACACAGCATTGCTGTTTGTAGTTCCAATGACAGTGGATCCATTCGATCTGTAGTAGGTTGTATTCGCAAGAAGAACCCATCCCACATTCGAAGTACAAGATGAAGTCGTACAAGCTACGCGGTTCGTTCCGTCTGTAAGGCTTTGTACGTGTTTGTGTCGGGTTTGTTGGAATCAGTACTGCATATGCTATCGGCACCAGAGATACCACCCATATTACCTGCATATGTACTTGCAGTGAGAAAGAATTTCTTTACACCATAAGTTAAAGTTATAGTGGAAGTTCCCACTCCAGCATCTTAGGAGACCTTGCGTTATATTGATCTGCTGAGCTAAGATGCGAACCGTTTTACAGGCCGTTTAAAAATATCGGATTTTTATGATCTCCTAGAAAGTGCAGGTGGCGTTTTGAAAAAACACAGTCTTAAATTTCTCTTAATTTTCTTTTTATTTTTGAATTTCAAAGCTTCGGCTAGTAGCGATTTTTTTTCATTAGAGGAAACCAATTACTACATACCGACTCTTCAAGAAATCTCCCCCGACAGATACTACCATTTAGGACATGTGAAACTAGCAAATGAGGAAATTCCTATACAAGTGACTCTGAAAGTCCGTAAAAATAGCGAAGACAATTGTTGGTGGAATCTATACTTTTGGCATCCAGAACGTCTGGGTAAAAACGGAAAGCAGTTTGGAGTCTTGCATTTTCATGTCTATGACGAGAATACTTGTAGTTTTAAAGGAATGCTCATTGACGAGAAATATCGAGCCCATGGTTTAAGCAAGGTACTGTTCAAATTTTTCGTAGCTTTTGCCTCTTATAATAACCGGATTATTGTATCGGAAAAAATATACAAACCCATGTTCTGTAAAATGCTAACGGATTGCAAGATGGTTCCGGATTCCGATCATTTTATGGTTTCCATCTGCAAACCAAACGGCGGGGACAATTGTATTATGATTTATCCACATGGAGATTTTCGGTTTAGGGATGCCCTGATGAAATCTCAAAAGATGAAATATGTCGAAGAAGAACCTGCTGAGGATGCATGTCAGAAAGTTGCAGTTTATACTTCCTACAGTCTACCCTCGGAAGAAGACTTATTTTGGCAAAAAATCCAAGAGTTTCCCGGCGAAATTACCATTTACCGTCGACATTAAATTTTTAACTCTAAGCTTTTGAGTCCTCGGAAAAGAAAAGAGTCCAGATATTCGAGTTTTTGAGTTTCATCACGATTAAAATTCGAAAATGCACTCAACCATTCCTCAATAGCAATGCGAGTTTGAGTGCGTGCAAAAAAAGTTCCGGGGCAATAGTGTATACCCGCACCAAAAGCGAGATGTTTTTGTTCTTGCGAACGATAAAGATCTAAACATCCCGATTGCGGAAAAACACTTTCATCATGATTCGCAGATGCAAAGAGTGGAATCACCAAATCTCCCGAACGGATTTTACGACCACACAATTCCAGATCCATTGTTGCACGACGTAGAACTCCGACAACAGGACCGTCGAAACGCATCACTTCTTCCACAAATTTGGGAATCAATAGTGGGTCTTTTTTTAGAACTTCAATGCAGTGTCTATGATTCAACAATGCAAGAAGAGCGTTTCCCATAAGATTGGTGGAAGCTTCCGTACCCGCAACAAGCAAGAGTCTGACAATTCCAAAACAGTCTTCTGTTGTAACTTTCTTGCATGCAGGAGATCCCTCGACTTCGCTCGGGATGACGGAATGGCTCGGGACGACGTTCCTTACAAGATAAGAAATCACATCATCACGTGGATCTTTTTTGCGAAGCTCCATTAGATGACAAAGATTTTCAAAAATGATCTGCGCCTGTTCACGTGCATAAAGTTCTCTTCCCTGACGACGCCATGTGAGGAGCATTTGAATCCACTCCTTCCACTGTAAGAACGAATTTGAGCTCAAGTCTATTCCCAGAACTTCAAACAGTGGCAACATAGGAAGTGGCACAGCATAGTCTGCAATAAAATCTATATGTGTTTTGTTTTGTATTTTTGAAATCAACTCACGCGCTAGCAAACGTGTACGGTTTTCAAATTGTTTAACCAGTCGAGGAGAAAGACTTCTTATTGTCAATCCACGCAAACAAGTATGACGGGGAGGGTCCATACCAACCAGGCTTCTTCCGTGCAGAACAGAATCTGGACCATATTCAGGATCTGTTCCTATTCCTTGTGATGAGAAACGTGCAGAATCTTCTAAAACAGCTTGAACGTCTGCATAACGTGTCACCAACCAGCAATCCAATGCATCCAATCGATGAACAGGATCATACTCCCGCAATTCGCGAAAAAATGGGTAAGGATTTGCACGAAATTCAGAAGTGTGGATATCAAGACGCAAGTTGGGTTCCGTTCAAATGTTGAGCAAACCAATCGCAGACTGTGCGTTCACCAAGATTGTCATATACGTAGCAAAGATATTTTTCCATATCGTTTCTGAACTCTTCTTCTTTCAAGACGACATTTTCCGCAACATCCGGTTGGTGATGCATATAAGTACCGAAATACCTCTTGCAGAATTCCATATAGTCACTGGTGTAAAGAATAAAGTTATGCCACATGTTGTCGATTTCGCGCATCTCTTCGTGCATCACAAGGTTGAAATCCAAGGGTTCACGATCCGTCTCTAAATTTTTCGAATCATATTCATGCTTGCGTGTGAGCCAGAGGTATTTCAACATGTTCACAAAAAGTTGTTCTGCGTGACTGGAATCACATTGTGTCATGCGCATATAACTGCGTAATACGGGTGCATGTCGGTATTGCAGAAGATCAGAAAGATTGGGTAACATAACGGTTTCCTCATTGAGAGGAGGCCCGAAGGCCTCGAACTTGAGAAGCTTCTAGTGAACTCGGCAGCACTTTGCTTTCAACATTCCTTTGCTTACTTTTGCGTTGATGATCTGTTGTACAAGTGACTGTTTCATAAGGACTCCTAAATTTCTAAATGTGAATGATTTATGATTTAAGAATGGATCAAAATTGTTTGCAGGTAAAATTGATTTTACACATGAATGGCATAGACAAATTCTATGCCATTCATTTACTGTGGATTTCCCCATAGGATATTGCTAAGAACTCGTTTTCGATAGGAAACCAAATCCTAATGCTAGCTAAACTCGTACCTAGATTTCAGTTTGACGTGAGTTTTGCAGATCTTTGCAAAGCTTGTACATTTTTATTTAATTCTAAACCGTTCGATTCACAATCTATAGTAGGTTTGTGGAAGACTAAGAGAGCTGCCTTCTGTTCACTATCCGTAAGAAGTGCTTGGGATTTAGCACTCACACAGTGGAATTTTGATTCCGAATCAGAGATTATTGTCAGTCCGATTACAGTAAAAGGAATGATAGAAATTATATATGACCATGGTCTTGTTCCCGTTCCTGTGGATTTGCAATTGAATTTTCTTGTCCCTTCCCTAGAAGAACTAGAACGTGCTTTAACACCGAAAACAAAAGCTATTCTGATTTCCTATCTTTATGGTTCTAAACCACGCATTGATGCAATTCTTGATTTTGCAAAAAAACATAATCTTCTTCTGATTGAAGATGCAGCTCAAGCTTTCGACGGATTAGACTATGCAGGAAATCCTGAAGCGGATTTGAGCATGTTCAGTTTTGGTCCAATTAAAACATGCACTGCGTTGGGTGGTGCTGTTTCTTTTTGCAAATCTAATTTATTTGCACGTGCAGTTGAAGAACGAGAAAAGTCTTGGGTTCAACTTGATAATCTTTGGTTTCTCAAACGTGTTTTCAAATATGGTCTGCTTAAATTTCTGAGTTGCAAAAGGGTTTATGGATTTTTCATGAGCATGCTAACTTTGTTCACGCGGAATCCAGATCAAGTGTTAAAAAGCTTGGTTCGAGGTTTCGGTTCGGGAAGTGTGTTGCAAGGCATTCGCAAACGAGCACCGCTTGTCTTGATGAACTTTCTAAAATATCGATTGCAAAATTATTCTCAGGAACGGCTATCAAGACGTCGTCATTTGGGGAGAACTTTAGTTCAAAATCTTCCTAGTGTTTTAAGCATTCCTGGTTCGAAGGTTGAAGACCACTCGTTTTGGATTTTTCCTGTTATTGTAAAAGATGCTGACCGTTGGATTAGAATTTTACGAGACCACGGTTTTGATGCGAATGGTTCTGGTACCAATGTTGGAATGGTAGATGGTTCACGCTTTGCTATGCCTGTTGCGAAACTTCTTTCGTCCTCTCTTCTTTACCTTCCTTTATCTCCTGATTTATCGGATAAAGATTTTAAAGCGCTATTGACATTTTTAAAGAGGACTTAGATTGTCCCTTTTAAAGTTCAGCTATTACTAAAGAATCTTTGGTAGGAACTAAAAAATCCACACGAACTCTTTGTTCATTTTCTCTTTCTGTATAACCTTTGACATCAATGCTTTTGATTTCACAGTCTTCAAGCTTACTTAGAGGTATAGAACAGCCTGCACCGTATGCTGCAAAATAAGGTCTCAGTGACTTTGATTTTCTTTTTTCTATATCTCTTCCTGAAAAAGAAAACTCTTCTTCAAATTCAAAAGTAAAGCTTTGATCATCAGTACATGTTACGGTCAGTTCTTGAATACGACCGTATTTTTCTTCGTTGATTGCGAGACGTATTTCTTTTGTATTTTTTAGATACGATAAGTCAATGTCACACATACTTTTCAAATAGGTATCTTCTAAAACCCAATTTAAAAAACGAGTAGGCAATAGTGCTGAACCAGCGAGAACCCATCCTGTGATTTGATCCACATCGAAAGGTTGTGTTGTTACTATAGTTTTTCTGTTGTTTTGAGAAAATAAAGTGGTCGGCAAAGTTAACATAAGTGTTGCAAGGATTTGAGTTTTTAATTTTTTCATGCGGATCCTAGAAGTTTTGCTTTGAAGATTTAATAAAGATGACATCGATATATCATCTTCGTAGCAAAACTCAAGGATTCATTAGGAGCATAACAAAATTAAAAATCTAAAGAATATTTCTCATTAGAAGCTTGCAAAGGATTCGGAATTCCGTAGAGAGCCTTTTTCAACTTAGTCCAAATCATACTGTCATCAATACGATTTCTAAGCAGAATAGACTCCAATTGCTGCGACTGCCCCGCATACAGTTTTTGTAAAACATCAGAATTCACATCGAATTCTTTAAGGGGATGCAACTTAACATAATCTAAAGCAATGATTCTCTCTTTAAGTTCGTTAATCAACTTCTTATCCGCTTCGGAATGCACAGGCCAGCTAAGTGTTACTGCCATGAATACATCATTGAGATTCTCACTATGCGCTGGTGACATCAGAGTTTTAGTCGCTGGCAGTGGAACGAAGTCACGGCATTTGAATCCCATCATTTGGAACTTCGGTATTTTCAAAAGTTCCGTATAGAATCTCATAAATTCTGCAAAATGCTCGCGTTTCATCATATAAACTTGATGAGCCGTTTCCATTGTGTCTTTACCAAACAGTCTTTCCCCAGGATGTTCTCCGAAAATAAAGGTAAACATATATTTAGGAACAAGAAGCGGAGCTTTCATCCATGGAAACGCTTCGAGGAAATTCAAATAACCATCGTGGAAAAACAACCAAGACATCAAATCATTCTGATAAAATTGATGATCCTTTCTGAAAATAATCTTGTCCAAACCTGAATTTGCAAGGAAAGGTATAGCGTGACCAGTGGTATGAGCTAGCAAAGTTCTAAACCCAGGCTTGTCAAAGAATTCAAACACAGGAGCGTCTTTAACTTTGGAAGCAGGTTCGAAGTTGAAATTCCAAATATAGTAAAACTTATCCGTCATGACCGTGTTGACACCGAGTATTCTTCGATTGAAGTCATTCAATAGGTTGGGTTGTTTGATGCTATCCAAACTTTGAGAAAAAGCTTGGAGGTAGTTTTCAAGCCCACTGATTTTTGTAATGGAAAGCGTTGGTTTGTAATCTTTAGGCATCAGTTCCAAACGTATAGTTACATCCGAAATAATACCTCCACGACCGAAACTTCCTGGAATGCTGTGGAACAACTCTGCATTGACTTCTCTCGAACAGAAAATTTCCGTTGGTTTTCCATCTTGCATGGCAATGAGAGTAAAGTTTTCAACCTGATCGAAGAAATAACCACCATAGGGATAGGTCGAACGGTAATGAGCATGTGCTGCAATAGCCCCCGCTATAGTCACTCTTCCTGAAGAAGGACCTATAAGAAAAAATTCGTTATGTTTTCTCGTTTCTTTATCAAGAATGGAATTTGCTAGTGCAAGAGTTTCTTCTTGAGTATTTCCACCCTTTACTTTTAACAAAATAGTACGCTTCTCTTTGTCAAAAACATAATCTTCAGGTGTCAGTGTTTTCTTTTTCAATTTGACTGTGCGGAGCAAAGGTTGGTTTTTATTACCATGTGCATGCGCACCGAAAGAAAGACCTTGCCAATGATCTTTCAGGTAAAAACCTCCTGCACCTACCGCAATAGGAGCAAGCGACGGATCTTCTTCTTTCAAACCATCGTAGACTTTTTGTAGAAGATCTTTGACTTCCTGATTGTTTGCGGGTTCGAAGATGGTGTGTGTTTCGTAAAATTCTTGTCCACTCGATGAAACAAAAACATCTGCGGAAACTTGAGGACTCAAACCTAATGCCACAAGATAGAGAAGGGAGCGAAATGTCATCCTGACAACCTTTCAAACTGAGAGCAAAGTGATTTTGTAAGAATGATAATAGGAAGAAAGAGTTGGGAGCACAAGTGGTATTCTCAGAGAGACAAAATGTTCTATTAAATAGCTAGCACTTGTTTACCGAGATTCTTTCCTTCGAAGATACGACGCAAGGTTTCAGGAGCGTTTTCAATTCCCTTTTGCACATCTACTTCGAAGCAGAGCCTTCCTTCACTCAACCATTTAGCTAGCGCTGTGACACCTTCCTGAAATCGTGGTGCATAATCTGAAATTAAAAACCCTTCCATTTTAGAACGCGTAATCACCAAACTCATATAGTTACGAATAGAAGCATCTGCATCACCACTGTAACCTTGAATACCTCCACACAATGCAATACGAGCTTTCAAACTCAAACGCAATAGAACCTCGTCAAGAATTTTTCCACCGACGTTATCGAAGAAAGCATTCACACCTTTGGGAGCCAATTCACGAAGACGTTTCGCCACGTTTTCATTTTTGTAATCTATAGCATGATGGATTTTTGCTTTTTCAAGAAGCCAGGAACATTTGTTTTCACCACCCGCAATTCCAATGACTATAGCTCCCTTTATACGTGCAATCTGTGCAGCAATAGAACCCGTTGCTCCCGCAGCTCCCGAAACAACAACTGTGTCACCTTCCTTAGGTTTTGCAATATCTTCCATTCCGAAAAACGCAGTCAGTCCTGTCATACCAAACACACTCAAAGCAGCTTCGTCCGAAACAGCTTCGGGTATAATGAGCGTTCTAAAAGCCTCGTTTCCGTTTCCAACTGCGTACTCTTGCCAACCAAAAAGTCCTGTGACGCGTGTGCCCACTTTGTAATGTGCATTGCGTGAGTCCACAACCATACCGGAAGCAAGTGCTCTTACCACTCCCCCTAAAGGAATTGCAGGAAGATAGGTATCTCTTTCCATCCATCCTCTTTGAGTAGGATCGAAAGACAAAAAACGATTGCGCACTAAAAATTCACCCTCTTTTAAAGACGGAAGAGGAACGTCTTTAAATTCGAAACACGAATCACTGATTGGTCCAGGGTTCGGACGCTGCTTCAAAGTCCATTGTCTATTCACAGGTGCTTCATAAGTCATAAGTTGTCTCCTCATATGAGCAGTAGAACTTGGTGGTAAATTAAGATGCCCGGGGCCTTTCCAAAACGCTCCTTGGGCATAAGGGGTTTCGATTCATACTTGAATTATTCTACTGATTTTAAATGAGAAATCGGTAAAGGAATAATGTTTTTCCATAAAATGCCGATCTAAGGATCTGTTAGCTTGAGGAATTTTGTATGTTCAATAAATTTTTTATTATCGCTGCTTTTTGTTCAGCGTCTTTTTTCGTGAGCTTTGCTTGTCAAAAAGGAGTACCCATTCAGCGACAATCTTCTCTTTCACGAGATACAAGTATTGATTCTACATCGATTGCACTCTACGGAATGGGACCAGGTCCAAGCAATGCTCCTTCAGGAACTTACGGTGTCGATAATGGTTGTGACGCCCTCCTAGCTCAATGGAAAATTTGCCAACTTAACTCCGCAACCACTGGAATGACTGGGCCCTCAGTACTTCAAGGCGAAACAGGAGGTCCTGTTCAAACGACAAATTCGCCTTCGCAAACCGGAATCAATTTAGCTCCTCAAAACCAATTTGGACTGGGACTCGTAGATGATACGACCACAGATACCAGTTCGACAGCATCTGAACCCACGACAACAGGTTCTACAACTCCGACCACAACTCAAACAAGCAGTTCTGCAACATCCACAGTTACATCGTTACCTAACACAGCTACATCGTTAGTTACGACAGATGCAAATTGTCTTGCTGTGAAAAGTCAGGTGCAAATGTGCATTCCCGACACAAAATCAGATATTGTTCTCAACGATCTTCTACCTGATCTTTCCGCTTTTTTTACAATTCCAGGAAGCGCCGTTCGTAATATGGCCACAGCATGTGCGGGTGCGCTGCCTGATACTAGCTATACTTGCAAAACCTACACTACTTTCTCTACTTTTGACGGAAAAACTTTTACAACAAAAACTTTAATTGCAGGATGCAAGGGCATCGGATGCATTGCGAATGGTCCCGAAGACATGTGTTCGGGTTGCAAGCTTTATCCCGACTACGCACCTGTAACTGTACAAACTGTGTTTACTCTGCTCAAAGCTTCCGGTCAGTAATTCTCATTCCATTCCCAAAACTGAGAATCGCGTTTACTCATTCCCAACTATTCCCATTGTCATGAACACGTGAAGCCTTTAAAAGTTTCGCATTCACAACCTTTTGGGAGTATCCAAATGAAACGAAAACTGTACCTTGTCTTTTTCTTCCTCTTTGCAAGTCCTGTTTGTGCGAGTGATTTCTACTCTTACAACAACATCATGGATCGTTTGAATCATGTCATCGCCGAACTCAACTCGGGAGATTGCAACGGCCTTAAAGCAAATGCTTGTATTACGGACAGAGATACTCAACGCGTATTGGAATATCTTGCGGTAGATTCAAACGCGAGTCCGTATCTTGAACACATCCGTACACTTTCAAATGTCTATAGACAGAGACGTGGGAATTTGAAAACTCATGATCTGATTGCAAATTTGGTAAGCGCAACTCTAAGGATTCGATCTGCGCAAACTCAAAGTTTTTCCACACAATATGCTTATCCCCATATACCTCAACCTTCCTATGAATTCCCCATCACAGCAACAACTCCGACGTTAACACTGCATAACGCTATTGCACAACCCCAAGTGACTCCGTGTCGAATGATGCTGTTAGCCTGCTTGGGTCTATACCTTTTGTCATTCACTTTTTAAATTAAGGAGACTTTATGTTTTTTAAAACAGCGAAAATTCTTGCTCTTGTTTGCGTTTGCAACACTAGCTATGCAGAAACGGAAGAAGCACGAGCAAGAAGACTTGCACGAGAAGACATTGATTACGACAAAATACAGAGAGAGGAACTTTCAAAAGCTAGGGAACTTGCCCGAAAAGACCTCGACTACAATGCCATTCAATATCAGGCTGAAGTCGATGCACGAACACAAGCTCGCAATCAAATCGATGTTATGCGTTTGCACAGAGATGAAGAAGCTTTGATACGCAGACAAGTTTCTGCAAACATTGACAGACAAATGATCTTTGATCAGGAGTGGAACAAGATTTTCCAAAACATCATGATGAATGAGTTCTCTCCTTCTCAAATTCTTCAGCACGAACGTACTATTTACAATCGTGAGTTAGGTGGTATTAGTGATCGTGTGAGACAGCAGGCGGAAAGTGATGCACGAAGAGATGTTTACCCTCAAGCGTATCAAAATTACACACATGCTGTGCAGGAAGAGGTGAAACATGCTTTTCAAAGAGCGGAAGTTTATCAACCCATTCAAGAACAGGCTCGTGCGCACGAAATTGCGCGTATTACAAAGGAAGAAGAAACGAAGGTTCGCAACGAAATGGCAGACCAGATTCGAAGAGCTCTTCGTGAACGTTGCAGGAAAGGTGAACTCGTAGTCCTCGATGCTGCTGCGAAAGAAGCAATTGAGAAAGAAACACTCCAGCAGGTTCGCAAAGAAGAGACTAAAAAATATCACGACGAGTGCTATGCAAAAACACGCAATACTTTAAGCGACGATGAAAAGCGTATTATCCATAGCAAGGCATTCGAAAAAATAATGGGGGAACATGCCGACAGAAAGACAAAATATTTGAAAGAGCAAAAAGATATCTACACAGCGAAAGTTGAAACTTGGAATCGCATGATCCGTTGGGTGAACTTCTTTACTTTTGTCCCCTTTCTGCGTTATGACGAGTATTCTGTAAGTGCAGAAGTTGACCGCATGATGTATGCCTACGAACATCAACTGAAATCCATGAACTAAAGGAAAAACCATGAAAAAACTGATCTCTCAAATTTTGGCAATGTTTCTTGTATTCTCTTTGGGAACTTCTGCAGTATACGCTGGAACCCCCGCTAATCCTAAAGCGTCAGCTCAGCAAACCGAGACGAGTAAACCGAGTGAAAGTCAGGAGTGGAATGTGCATATTTCGGGAACGCACATAATGATTTTCGGTTTGACTATGACTTTGGAACTTTTCCTAAGCCATATTTTTACTTCGGGTTATGCTGAGATGCTTTTCCGTTCTTTTGTGATCTATCCTAGTTTTTATGGGGTTGTAACAAGTGACTGGGTTCGAGGTGCAACACAAGCCGTTGGACCTGCTGCAAGCGGTTTCTATGATTCAACGCTTGGTCCTACTATAGACCATGGTGTGAATAGATTTTTGAACTTCGGTTCTTCTCTAGTGGGTATAGTGTCGAATAAGATTAAGAGTCTTGAAGGAAAGAAGAATCTTTAGAGCTAAGCAGGAGATCCCTCGACCTCGCTCGGGATGACGGGAGCTTGCTCGGGATGACGGGAGCTTGCTCGGGATGACGGGAGCTTGCTCGGGATGAAGATAGATGAAGAGATTTGCACTCTATACATTGTTATGCAGCCTGTTTCTGGGTATCCCTGCTCTGAGTTATAGTTTCCTCGATCAAATTTTCATCCGAAGGTTTGAAGACTTCAGCTACAAGTGGTTTGCACGAGAAACCAATTCGTTTCTTAAGGGAAAATCTCTTAAGATTTTACAAAAATATGAAAGCGTGGCTCTTGCTTCCACTGATCTCAAAGGATTCGGACTCTTCGTAAATGGTCAACTTATAGAACACTTCGGTGATGTTCCGATCTTTACGAAAATCCCACATTTTACTTCCGATAATGTGCTTGTAGAACGCATTGGATTTCTAAAATACCGCACATTCATGCAGATTCCGGATAAGCAATACGATGTTTTCGTTTTTTTCACTCTTAAAGACGATACAGCGGTTTTGGATTTCATCGTTCTTGTTTTCTCAGCGTTCGCAGTCACGTCCGTCGTACTCTATACAGGACGTCGCAGAGAGATGCAGAAAATCAAAACCATTCAAGAAACAACTGTTCTCACCATCCGCAGTTTAGCACACGATTTTCGTGCACCGTTTAGCAAGTTGCGCAATTTTATGAATGTGCTTGAACGCAAAGGAGAATCAAATTTTGGTGATTACTCTGTTCTTCAAAAAGATATTTTCCGTTCTTTCAAACATGTGGATGACTTGCTTGCAGATTTTTTAAACCTTGATACGGGAGCACCACAGAAGGAATTCAACGCATGTTCTTTATTAAAAAAAATCGAAGAGCTTTATGTGGATTCCTGGAAGAAAGAACATCAGGTCCTCTTCACTATGCAGTGTGATAAAGATCTGTGGGCACTCGGTAATGATAGGAAAACTTCACGTATACTTTTCAATTTTCTAGATAATGCATTCAAACATGCGGCATCTTGGGTAGATGTGGAAGTTCAAGTACACCCTTCTGAAATTCTTTTTTGTGTTTCTAATGACGGAGATTGTATTGCGAAGGAGCATTTAAACGAATTGTTTAAACCCTTTTGCAGTTACCGTCCTGGCGGATTGGGTTTGGGTTTGTTTATCTGCGAGAATTTCGCCCGCGCTCAGGGCGGTAGAGTTTTTTGCACTTCAGCGGATTCGCTTACAACTTTTACGCTTGTTCTTCCTCTTGCTAATTGGGTTCAGTCGGGTGTCCCTAAATTGCCTGTCTGTTCACCAATTCGGGTCCAGTCGGGTGTCACCGGAATTCTACTTGCTTATGTAGAAGATGAAAGTTTTTATCATAAGATGATGGCAGAAAGTCTGGATGCTAGCCAGTTTGCTATACGTACTTTTCAAAATACCGATGAGTTTCTACTGGAATTGCGGTCGCGAACTTACAAACCTGATATTGTCGTTGTAGATCGATTCGGGCCTGGATTTGATGCTGTAAGAGATCGTTTTGTTGCGTCTTGTCGGGATTATGAGTACATAGGTCCGATTGTTCTCTATTCGAATTCGGTTGTGGATGGAGAAATGTATGATGGGTTTTCCCGAGTGATTGACAAAACACGACCCCTAAGCGCAGAGGACCTGACGCCACTTCTTTAAAACAAGGACGCAATTGAGCCGCAGTGATTATTTTGCCATGAGAATCAAACATTTTCTCACCGGCTATAGGAAGAAAAAAGAACTCACACAAAGTGAACTCGCAAAACAATTAGGCACAACCAAAAGCACAGTATCGCGTATAGAAAACAACCAGGAGAAACATGTGACGCAAGTTCTCAGCATGTTGGAAAGACTGGGTCAGTTGGAAGATATGGATCTCGGTGCTTTTCTTGCCTATCTCGATGCAAAGAATACAGTTTCCGAAAGCAATGAGTTGTTTCCATGGCAACGGACGGTGCTTAAAAGTTTGGTGGATGTGAAGCAATCTCTTCGTCTGGATTTTGTTACGGAGCTGATGCCTTTGGAAACAGGCGAGTTGGAGAACTTATTAGCATTGATGGTGCAATTACACCGTCTTTCTCCTAACTCTCGTGAGCTGATTAGCAAGTTGGTGAAGGAACTAGGTTAGCACATGCGCAATAACAGCTTGCCCTACACGGACTCCGTCTAATGCAGCACTGACTATACCTCCCGCAAAACCAGCTCCTTCTCCCGTTGGGAATAAACCAGGATGGCTCAGAGATTCAAAGGTTTGTGAGCGAGGAAGAGATACAGGAGCAGATGTTTTACTTTCTACACCGACGATCATTGCTTGTTCCGAAACAAAACCTTTCATGCGTTTGTTGTAATCAGCCATCGCTGCACGCAAAGCCGTACTCGCAAATTCCGGAAGTATACGATCCAATCTCGCAGATGTGACACCCGGTTTATAGGTTGAGCGAAGCTCTCCTTTGGAATTTCGTCCCGCAATAAAATCTCTCAACTTCTGCGCAGGTGAAAAATAATTTCCCCCCCCCTTCCTTAAATGCATGCTGTTCAATTTTTTCCTGAAAATACATTCCATCCAATGCATCTCCTCGGAAAAAATCTTCCTTCGCAACACCCACCACAATTGCAGCATTTGCAAAACCACTGTTGCGCGCATGGTAACTCATTCCGTTAATTGCGAGATGACCTTCCTGCGCACTTGTGGGAAGAAGATGACCACCTGGACACATACAGAAAGTCCAAATACCTCGGCTTCCATTCTGTGCAGTGAGTTTGTATTCTGCTGCAAGAGGAAGTTCACAAGCTCCAAATTGAATTTCGTTGATCAATTCCTGTGGATGTTCAATACGAGCACCCATTGCAAAAGGTTTAGGAACAATCATAACGTTTTTTGCTTGCAAGATTTTGTAAGTTTCGCGTGCAGAATGCCCTATTGCTAGAATCAAATGGTCGGTTGGAATTTTTGTTCCGTCATGAAGATGAACCAAATATTTTTCACGGGAAGAACCTGTCGTAAAATCCACCATACGGCGTTCAAACACATATTCTGTACCGATTTCCGTCAAATGTTTTCGCATCTGTTGCGCAATTTGCATTAAATAGTCCGTACCAATATGCGGATGCGCTTCGTATAGAATATCGTTGGGTGCACCGAATCTTACAAATTCCGAAAAAATATGACGGATCAAAGGATGGTTGCGACCACATGTTAATTTACCATCCGAAAAAGTTCCCGCTCCTCCCTCTCCGTAACAGAAGTTGCTTTCGGTATTTAGAACTCCATCTCTGCGCAGACGGTTTCCCGTACGGAATCTTTGTTCTACCGCTTCTCCTCTTTCGACAATGATGCTTTTAATTCCTGCACGTGCAAGAGTTAGAGCTGCGAATGTCCCCGCAGGCCCGCTTCCAATAATCACAGGAGGATGACGGAACTTTGCTTTTTTATATTCCATTCCTTCTAAGGGATCTTGGATTTTTTGAAGGGGTGCTTCTTCCAATTCACTGCTGAGTTGCAATAATTTCTTTTCATCATGTGCAGAGAAATCAACTTGAAGACGGAATAAAGCATGTCCTTTCTTACGGGCATCAAGGGATTTTTTATGAATGCTGATGTTGAAAATATCCTCTTTAGGAACAGAGAATTTTTCACACAAAGCTTTATGAACAGCATCTTCTCCACCCATGTCCGGAATGGAGAGCGTTAGACTTTTGATTCGAAGTGTCATGATTTATGGGACTCGTTTAAAGACTCAAGTTTTGCTTCAAGGGTTCGTAGACGTTTAATAAGATCGGGAAGACTTTTGAGTGCAACCATTTCCTTCTGCCATTCTTTCGCAGGTCTGTGCGGAGTACCGAGATAAGTCCCCCCATCCGGAAGAGAACTTGTCACAGCACAACGTCCACCTATAGTCACTCCATCTCCGATTGTAATCCCTTGGTTCACACACGATTGACCTGCTGCAAGAAAGCGCTTTCCAATTTTTGTACTACCCGCAGCACCAAACTGTCCACAGAGTATAGAGTATTCTCCAATTTCAACATTGTGTCCTATGTGAACAAGAGAATCGATTTTAGTACCTTTTCCAATCGAAGTTTGATCGAATGTTGCACGATCTATATTTGACAAAGAACCAATTTCAACATCGGAACCAATCACTACTTTTCCGATTTGTGGAATTTTCGTAATCCCATTTTTACCACTTGCGAAACCGAAACCATCTGCACCAATCACAAGATTCGGATGAATAATCACACGATCACCGATTTCAACATCCGACATAATAACCGCACCAGGAAATATAGTGCAGTTCTTCCCTATCTTTGCTTTGCATCCAATGTAGGTATGAGGGTAGATCACAGTCCCTTCTTCGATTTGTGCTTCTGCGTCTATAAAAGCGAAGGGATATACGCTAACATTTTTTGCAAGCACTGCGCTTTGGTGAATAAAAGCTTTCGCACTCTGCTCATGCATACTGTGCTGATAGGAAAAGAAACACTGACTTGCAAGTGCCATTGCTTCCTGAGGATTGGAATGGATGAGTTGAATAGAAGGACATTCTTCTTCGTAGTTTTGAACAATCACAGCTGCGGCACGAGTTTGAAGAAGCTGTTCACGAAAACGAGCATTCGTAAGAAAACTGATTTCATGAGGACCGGCTCGCAAAAGAGGAGCAAGTCCTGTGATGGTGATGCTCTCGTTTTGCTTTTTTGGATTTTGAATCTGAGCGCCAATTTTTTGTGCAATGTCTTTTAAATTCATAAAAATCTTCGTTCTATGATGAAAAGAGATTATCTTAGCATCAAAGGGGCTGAAATGCCTTAAAAATTAAAATGCTTTGTCATCCCAAAGAATGAGGTATCTCAGACGGAGCTCGTGGGCTAAGACTGAGGTCCCTCATTCTTCGGGATGACAAGAAAAACGAGGAGACAGTTATGAGATCATCCGACAATTTTTTTAGCGATGATGAAGACCTTGGTTTCCACATCCAATATTATCCCTGGGACGAAGTGCTAAGCTTGATGCCTCATTGGGAAAAAGAGGATACCAGCTCCGTTATCAATGATGCCTCAGCGATTCTTGATGCCGTAGGTGCCCTTATTGCAAAAGAATTTAACCCTCACACAGATGAACTTTCCGAACAGATTCCCCATTTGGAAAACGGAAACGTGCAGCAAGCACCTCTTATGCAGAAAATGATCTCCCAACTTGCAGAACTGGGCGCGATGAGCACCACGGTACCTCCCCAGAACGGAGGAATGGGAATGCCCATCATGCTTGGACACGCTATTCTTCAAATGATCGCAAGGGCCGACATCTCTCTCTCCAATGTTTTCGCCTATTCCATGGGGGGGCTTAAAATACTCCAAACATTCCAAGGCATTGATAATGTTGATGAAATTATAAAATCCTTCGCGGCCGGCAAAGAGTTGGGGGCCATGGCGTTGACAGAGCCTCAAGCAGGTTCCGACCTTTCCCAAATCCGAACGCGAGCGACCAAGATGCCAGAAGGTCATTGGAACTTAAGAGGTCAAAAGATCTGGATCACCTGTGGTCATGCGGAACACCATTTCGTACTTGCACGTTCGCGACCTGAGAAAGAGGCAGAGGGTTTGCAGGGCCTTTCGCTCTTTTATGTTCCTGCATTTTTGAAAGATGGGACCCGAAATATTGAAATCGGAGGTCTTGAAAAGAAAATAGGCCACCATCCTGTTGTGACTGCAAGCATCAATTATAACGACAGCGTTGCAACTCTTCTCGGAAAAGAGGGTGAAGGCTTCTCCCTTATGCTTCATTTGATGAACCATGCACGGGTTGCAACGGCTTCCATGGCTTTGGGTGGTTGCGAACGTGTGCTTCGCATTGCAAGTTCCTATGCAAAAGAACGCGTGACAATGGGACAACCTATTGCAGAACACCCGATGATTGCGGAATATCTCGACGACATGGAGATTACGACACAGGGTTTGCGAGCTCTTGTGTTCGAATGTCTGTTTCACGAAGATATGGAATTCTGTCTGCGTTTGAAATTAAAAGACGCAAGTGAAGAAGAAAAAACTTCCATCAACAAGCAACTCAAACACCACTATTGGCAAGCTCGATTGCTGACTCCACTAGTGAAATATTTTGCATCGGAGGAATTTGTACGTCTCAGTCGTATGTCTATACAAATCCTCGGTGGTGTCGGTTATATGAAAGAATACAGTGTGGGTCGTTTCCACACAGACAGTCTTCTATTGCCCATATATGAAGGAACAAGTCAGATACAGTCTCTGATGGTTCTTAAAGACCGGTTGAAATTTGTATTCCGTGCGCCTAGTAAGTTCGTTCAAGAGATGGCTAAAGTTCAATACGGTCTACTTAGCGAAATGGATCCTCTACAACGCAAACTCGTGCGTATGCGTCATATTTACACACAGTTCCTGCAAGCATTTATTCTCGATGCTCTCTCGGATCAAATGAAATCGCTTGCAAGTTCATCTTTCCGTACGCTTTCGACTGCATGGAAAACAGGTTGGGATCCCAAGAAGAGTCTGCATTTGGGTCTCAAACATGCTGAGCGTTTTACAAAAGTTGTGAGTTACCTAAGCACTGCAGAAATACTTCTTAAAAGAGCGGAGCAAGCGCAAACAAACGAAGAAAAAGAACACCGTAGATACGTTGCAGAGCGCTTCTTAAATATTTACGAAGTCCGTTCTCGCAATGCACTTGAGGAAATGAAAAGCGATAGTAAAAATTCCAAAACTTCCCGTCCCATAGTTCCGAAATTCTTCTCCCAGCCTTTGTTTCGTAAGACAACCTAACCCGGGCACTCGCAAGCTCCTTGGGTTTGACGGGTAGATAATGTTTTCTAAAAAAACTCCGATCAGCTTGGCAAATAAGCAATCGGAGAAAAAACTTTGGGAAAAATCAAAATATGCACAGTTTGCTTTGTTATTGTATTAGCGAATGAAGTTCGAGCAGAGGAAGAAACAGAAGTCAGTTCGGAAGTCTATTTAGCTCCGTTCCAAGGTTCTCAAGGCCTATTTCTGAATGGCTCCGATCTTTCTACCAGTGCTATAAAAGTTGTTAGTAAAAAACTAGATAATCCCGACATTACTGTGGGAATAGACAACACAAATCATAGTTACCTTAGGAATTCGGAAACTCTCACATTGAATTTTTCCAAAGATGGAATACCTCTGTGCACCCAACAGGTTCGTGCAACAGTTGTAGCAAACACACTGGCTCTTTTCGGAGACATTCCCAAAGTCGAACAGAATGCTAATGCGGAATTTCGAGAACCCAATCTTCCCGAAACTTTGGTCAATGCATGGAGTGCTATAAAAATAGATTTTCCCATTCAAAATGAAAAGATGCTGCGTAAAAGGCAATGTTATTTTGTTATGGACAATTCCCTCTTTCCTGTTTGGGATTTGACTTTGCAGACAGAACGTTTGAATTATCAAGTTTGGGCAGATGAAACGAGGATTTATAAACTGTCTAAACTTTACTTTGATGCAACGGCAAAAATTCAAGCGTTTACTCGTGATTCCATAAGCAACAAAGAAACAAGTCTATTTAATGAAGATGTAAGCGGAGATAATTTAAAAAACAGTTATTTTAATATAGATCCATCGACTCAGGATTCAGGAATTGAAAGAGCAGTGAGTGCAGAACATTCCTTTATCTATGCACCTGGCAATCCTTTGTTTGATGAAGCTTCGGTGTTTGTGCATGTGAATGAACACTATAAGTTTTTCCAAACTCTCGGATATTCCTGGGCAGGAAAAAGTCCTATCACTGTAACTATACATGCAAGGACTGGAGATACGGATAACAATGCGTTCTACCAACCAGCAGATTCTAGTTCAAATCCACTGATTATGATTGGAGACGGAGATGGAAAAGTTCTCCGCAATCTTTCTTTAGACGCAGATGTTGTGTCTCATGAATTCGGTCATCATGTTATTTTTAAAAATGTTCAAGAAACCTCTGGTGAATCTCTGGTCCTCCATGAAGGGATTGCGGATTATTTTGTATTTGCGAAGACGGGAGATGCTTGTTTGGGACGTTCTATATGTGTGCCGGGAGGTTCTACCGGAGTATGTGCTCTTCCTGATCAGTGTTTAAGAACTGCAAGTAAAACTCTTCAGTATGGGAGTGAGGAATATTTAGCTGCCAATTCTCATCAAAGAGGGCAGTTGGTATCAGGATTTCTTTATGGGTTGAATGATTTTATAGATCCTAAAAAAGTTCCTCAACTGGTTTATAACGCATTGCAGCTGCTAGTGAATAACAGTGGGCTTCGGCATCTTGTTCTTGCGACCATGCTTTCTGACTACAAGATGAACAAAGGTGAAAATGCTTGCAAGATCTATGATGCTGCACTGGCTCGGGGGCTTTCCAGTCAGTTAAAAGACATTCAATGTAGCAATCAGAATTCCATAACTCTAGTGAACACGCCAGCTCCCCCTAAGCAGATTGTGGTTCAACGCAAGAAGAAACGCGGTTTTCTCGGATGTTCAGGCCTTGCAAAAATCCCCTCGGAACAATTCGATGCAACAGTTTTCTTTTTTCTGATACCTATAGTTGTGAGACGACGTTTTAAGTTTTGATGTGCTAGGAGTTTCTTTTGAAAACACAATCCGTATTTGGGGTAATTTTAGCGGGAGGGAGTGGAACCCGTTTTTGGCCCCGTTCCCGTCAGCTTTCGCCTAAACAGCTTTGTAAAATAACAGATCCTCAGAAGACTATGCTGGAGCAAACGCTTAATCGTCTAGATCATTTTATACCTCCTGCAAGACGCATGATTGTAACGCACCATTCGCAAGAAAAAAAAACACGTAGCTTAAGTGCACAACTCTGTCAGCACATACTTGCGGAACCTGCAGCAAAAAACACAGCAGCGGCTTTGGCACTCGCTATTTTGCAAATCAAACTGCTAAGCGATGATGAAAATGCTGTGATGATTTCCTTGCATTCCGATCATCTTGTGAAAGACACTGTTCAGTTTCAAAAAACTCTTCAGAATGCTGTGGATCTTGCAAGCAAAGGTTTCCTTACACTCGTCGGTATAGTTCCACGTACTCCGGATACAGGGTTTGGTTACATCCAAAGGGGTGAATCTCTGGGAGAGAACGCATTCCGAGTACAGAGTTTCAAGGAAAAACCTAACGAAGAGCTGGCTCGTGAATATTTATCTACAAAGCAGTATTACTGGAACAGTGGTATTTTCGTCTGGCAGATTAAAACTATTGTGAGTGAGTTTGAAAAGAATCTCCCGCAAATATGGCAACCACTTTTTGCTATATATAAAGAACTCAAAGCAGAGAAAAAGACATTCGAAGATCTTCCTCTTGAGCGTTTGGAAAAAGTGTATGCAAGCTTACCTGAAATCGCGATCGACAACGGTATTTTGGAAAAAAGTTCGAACTGTGCAGTTCTTGCAAGTAGCTTCGATTGGAACGATGTAGGAACTTGGACTGCATTGACAGAAGTGTTGAGTCCCGATACGCAAGGAAACGTCAAACAGGGTGATGTTCTTCCCGTTAATACTAAGAATTCCATTCTTGCGAGTGATGGTCCTTTTATAGCTACGTACGGTGTTGAGAATCTAATTGTGGTGGTTGAAAACGGTTGTGTTCTCGTCTGTCCTAAGGATAAAGCACAGGGTATCAAAGAGATTGTTGGGAAACTTAAAGAAATGGGAAGAAGCGATCTTCTCTAATGGAATTGTTTCTTAAACCTGGTGTCCCCATGCTAGGAAAATTTGTAGATTCGAGTTTTTCTTGCGAATTTCATAGGCTCCTGGTGCAAAAAAACCAGGAATTCCAGCTGTAGTTCCCTTGAATTTAATAGTCGCTTCAGGTTCGTAGAGAACACCGAAATCGAGTATGGATTTTCCAAATATGTAACCTGCACCCAAAGCATATTGCCACTGAGGAGCTGCGTACATCATTGCATTTTGGAAATCTCTAAGAACATTTGCAGTTTGAACACCCTGAATTTCACTCGTTGTATCACCGTTAACACCTGTCATTTTACCGAAAACCTGAGTTACATAATAAATACCTGCTCTTCCGATAAACTTGTCACTCAGCATGTATTGTCCACCGACTGAGAAGGTGCTTTGGTTTTTCCAAGCGAGTTGTTTGTAATTCTCTGTATTTGCCCAATTTACGAAACGGTATTTGAAACCAATGGAGTATTCTTTTTTATTCTGCCCTATACCTATAGAGAATTCGAGAGGCGTTCCTATTTTTACATCATAGGATTGTTTGTAGGTAGGTCCTACAACATAGAGATTTTTATAGGTTGATGTTGTACCTAAAGTTAGGTCTGCTCCGAGAAGCAGAGATTGGGGAAGTGCAAGCGTTGCGCCTACGGAAGGAGCGATAGCAATGGCATTTGCATTCTTGTCGTGTGCTCCGGTGGTATCAAAATTGTTGCTGGTGAGTTGTGTATAAATGATATCGAGTGCTGCACCTACCGCAACCATTTCGTTTAATTTATAAGAAAAACCAACAGGAATCGAAGCAGCTTTATAGGTACCTTTGGTTTTGTAAACGGAATTCGAATAGTCGTAGCCTGTTCCACCAATTGCAAAGAAGCCAGTTGCGAACTTAAATCTCTCATTAATGTTGTAGAAATACCCAGCGAAAGGTATCCAAGCTGTGTCTACTTTGCCTTTTACATAGGGATTTGAAGCACCTCCTGAGTCTATGGCAAAGGAGTTGGGATAACTTGCATATTCGATTCCCAGAGCGAATCTATGAGTTCCGGGTTTTGTGGGTGTCTGTTCCATTAATGCTGGGTTGTCAATGACTGCATCAAATTCGTTTGTAAACTGTGCTACGGTTGCACCTGCAACGCTCGAAGCAACAATTCCGGACGAAGACTGCAAGTTACCTTGAATTGCAAAAGCTGTTTGACCTAGCAATGCAACAAGGCCTATTGCGGAAACCTTTTGAAACTGTCTCATAGATCCCTCGTATTTTTTTTGATGATGGATCTATATTAACAGAAAATTAGAATTGGTAAGAATAGATGTTTTTTAAACCACTAGCGAAGTGTGCTGTTTTACCAAGAAGTATAGGACGGGAAAGAAGACGAGCATCGACATTGTCGTACCATTCCAAAGCACCGGAAGTGTTGAGAGCATAAATGTGCCCTTCGGTTCCCGTAATCAGAATGGAATCTTCCGCAGCTGTAACTGTGCTAAGTCCTGTTCCGAGTTTTACTCCCGTCCAAAGAGCATTGCCTGTTTCTGCGTTCACTGCAAGCGCGTCTCCACTCGTAGTAACGGCATAAAAACGACCACTTCGTGAATCGGAATCCGCACAGTTCCCGGTATTGCCTTCCACTTGCCATAGAAGCTCACCCTCGCGTTTGTTTTCCAAAGAAACCGCACCAATCAAACCATCATAACGACAGAAAACAAGATGTTCTTTATAAACCAGCATGGAACCCATGTAGTTGTGAAAACGTCCTCCGCCTGCAATCTTTGGATTTTGACGCCACTTTTTTTGTCCGGATTGCAATTCCAGACCTACGATTTCCCCACTGGAAAGTCCCCAGTAAAGATGGCTTCCGCTGACAAGAGGAGCTGCTGTGTTATGAATACGAATTTCATTCTTGGGCATGTCAGGGTCGTAAACCCATTCAATTTTTCCATCATGACTGTTGAGCGCATAGAGAACCTGACTTGCAGTAACGACAAACAGCTGTCCAGATTCCGAAGTCATGCGCACATTGATAAACGTCGGAAGAGAGATTTGCCAAAGCAGCTGTCCTGTTTGAAGGTCCAACTTGCTTATGCTTCCATCCAACTGAGCAACAACAATTCCATTGTGAAGAGGATGAACAGGAACACTGAGATCAAGACCCGTTAAAGGTTTGCGCCATAGCTCCGTTCCGTTTTTAAAGTTAAGAGCTAGAAGATCCTGCAAGTGATCAGACCCAGGATGCGCGCGAGTTGATCCAATGAATAGACCCGAGCGTTCTACCCACCCTGAGTAATCTCCGGGAGCCAAAGGTTTCTGGTAGTCCAAGGAAGAGTCGAACTTGGTCATGCCGAGCCTAAAGGGCCGTCGCTCACCTTTTCTTTGATCATGGGTTACACAACCGAAGGAAGAGAGCAGAAGGGTCGCAATCAAGGTATTTTTGAAAAGCATCCAAAACTCTTTACTTTGATGTTTAAAGCGCTTTTATAGCGATCGCTTGACGAGCTTCGGGCGAAGCACTGTGACTTGCAATAATAACGTCTAAAGTTTTCAAACCTTCATCTTTTTTACCCGATTCCATTTGAAAACGAGCTTTGGTAAGAAGTACGCGCGGTAAAATTTCGGAAGATGCGAGAGGTATAAGTTTTTCAACTTCCTTCAAGCCTTCGTCGTATTTTTTTTGATCTTCGAGAATAGCAATTGCATAGAGGCGCACTTGAACTTGGTAGAAATCCACACCGAGTGAATTCGTAAGGATGGTGTTCAGAATCGCAGAAGCCTCTTCGAATTTTTTGTCTTTGGAAAGAATTTCAACAGCCGCCATTCCTGCTTTCCAACCTTCGGGACTTTTTTCGTTGGAATGGAAAAATGCAGTGTACTGCGCTAGAGATTCTTTGTGATCCGCTACGATTTTATCCATTTCCTTCTGTTTGCTATCGATCAGAGCTTTGTCCGCTTCTTTGCCTGCATCTTTAGCAGCTTTTTCAATTTTGCGGATTTCAGCACTGATATCGGATTTTTTCTTATTCGGCGCTTTCTCTTCCTTGGAGTAGGTTCTTTCTATTTCTGAGAGTTGAACCCTGCGCTTCTCTTGCTGCGAATAACGGAAATATTGCCAAGCGAGTCCACCAACGATGACAAGAACAACGGGGACTAAAGCAAGGACTACTTTTTTCTGCTCTTTTTTAAATAAATTAAATGCGTGGAAAAAAAATGTTTGAAACGCATCAGGTCGTTTGAGTTGTTTTTCTGTTTTTTTGTCTGTCATGGAAGATGCCTCATTTGCTGAAATCAACGGACGAGCAGTCATATTATAAACAAAGCGGTGCTTTTCCTAGCATATTCTGCGTGTTTTAAAGTTTGAATGAAAATGGCGAGAAATTAGTATTGCGGTCATAGTAATCTTCATGCTCAACCCTTTTCAAATAACGGACAAAAGGATAGGTCAAAGGCATCGCAAACATTTCCCAGAGTACTTTAACCACGTAACTTGTGATCATTACTTTGATAATAAGATCTGTCGGCCAAATTCCGTAGAAGGCTAGCGGATAAATGATCAGAGTATCTACAGCCTCTCCGAATACTGTGGATATAAAGAGACGGCTCCAAAGCCATTTTCCTTCGGTCATCACCTTCATTTTGGCTAAAGTATACGAATTCACAAACTCACCTGCAAAATAAGCAAGCATGGAAGCAAGAGCAAGACGAGGTGTGGTTTGAAATACAAGTTCAATCTCACGTTGGTTTTCCCAACCCGGTGCAGGTGGCAGCGCAATAACCAACCAAGTCACAAACGAAGCAAAAGCCATCGCAGCAAAACCTGTCCAGATCACTTTTCGAGAACGCTTGTAACCATAAACTTCAGTAAGCACATCTCCGAAAAGATAAGTGATGGGGAAGAAAATCAAAGTTCCCCCAAATGAGAATCCCCAAACCTCCACAACTTTCGCAGCACCGATAAGATTCGTACACAACAATAGTGTTACAAAAGCTGCCATGATCAGATCATAGTAGAGGAAATTTTTAGCAGCTTTAGCTTGGTTCATCATCGGTTCCCATTATCTAAGAGTGCAAGAAGATCTTCGCGAGTGAATTTCACAGCTCCTCCACTCGCATCGACAACAGCACTGGCAAGCGCTTTTTTCTTTTCTTTAAGAAGTAATATCTTTTCTTCCACGGTATCTTTCGCAACCAAACGGTAGACCATAACAGGATTTGTCTGTCCTATACGATACGCTCGGTCAGCGGCCTGTTCTTCAATTGCAGGATTCCACCAAGGGTCTACTATAAAAACATGATCTGCTGCAGTAAGATTCAATCCGGTACCTGCTGCTTTAAGAGATAATAAGAGAACAGACATACTTTTGTCATTTTGAAACTTATCTACGATTTCACCACGATTGCGGGTCGAACCATCTATGCGACCGAAGCTCAAATTATCTCTCTTCAATGCTGTTTCAATCAGATCCAACAAAGAAGTCCATTGTGAGAAAATAAGAGCTTTATGACCTTCCGCTAGACATTCTTTTAATCCGGAAAGTAGTATTTCAATCTTCGATGAACTGTCTGCAACTTGTCCAGGAATAAGTCCCCGATGACAGGAAGCTTGTCGCAAACGGAGTAGCACTTCCAATATTTGAAATAAATCTTTTCCATCGTTAAGTTTCTGTGCAACTTCGTTTCGAGAAACACTTAGTATACTTTCGTAAACATTGCGTTCCTCTTCATTCAACTCGCAATAAAGAATGGCTTCACTGCGTGGTGGAAGTTCGGTGGCAACTTCGGATTTCATACGACGTAGTATAAAAGGTTTCAATCGGCGTTTGAGTCGGGAGGTAATCTCTTCGTCACCGAGCAAAATAGGTTTGGAGAAGTTTTCTAGAAATGTTTTCCGAGTACCTAGAATTCCTCTGTTTAAGAAATGAAACTGACTCCAAACATCTTCGAGACTGTTTTCAATAGGGGTACCTGTCAAAGTTACACGGAACTGACTTTGCAAATTATAAGCTACTTTGGAAACTTGCGAGTCTGGATTTTTAATATTCTGCGCTTCATCGAGAACAGTAACAGCCCAAACTTTACCAAGAAACTTTTCTTCATCCTGTCGCAATAAAGCATAAGTTGTGAGTACAACATCTGCTTCCACAAGATTGCGTTTTAATCCGTGATACACACAAACTTTCAATCCTGGCCTAAAGCGATTGATCTCACGTTCCCAATTGTAAATCACACTTGTAGGTGCAATGACGAGCGATGGATTTTTCAACACACAGATTGCCTGTAATGTTTTTCCTAAACCCATATCGTCTGCAAGAAGGGCTCCGAGTTTTTTCTCTTGAAGGAAAGATAACCAAGCGACACCTTCCTTCTGGTAGTTGCGCAAACTTGCTTTGAGGTCGGATGGAAGATTCGCTTCGGGAATTCCTGAAAAATCTTCGAACTGTTGTTTGAGAGCATGAATGCGTTCGGGAACACCTTGACCCATTCCTGCACAAAGATCTTCGAGATCACCAAGCATGCAAGGATGCAGAGTCTTCGCTTCTCCTTGAGCAAGAAGTATATCCCGAAGAATGTCTCCGTATCGCTCCAACCAGTCTTTGGGCAGAGGAGCGTAACCACCTTCGAGAAGAGGAACCAATTGCTGTCCACTTTTCCATGTTTGCAGAACGGAATTTGCACTCAGCTCGTTGCCTTCTGCAGTTTTGAAACTTAATGCAACAGACACACCTTCATTTTGGAAGTCCAACTGCATGCTGGGGTTTATAGTAGAATGTTTTTTAAAAGCTTGAGCACCGTCTCCGCTTATATCTCCGAAAGACCAGTGGCTTAAACTTTCCACGAATGCAACGGCTTCTTCACCGGCAAATTGCATGACTTGATCGAGATGCAAAGAAGAGTAGTCTTTCTGCAAGAGACCTTGGAGACGCTTTTCTTCTTTTTCATCACGTATAGGTATGACAGCTCCGTAAACTTCGAGTTGCCCATTTACGATTTTAGCAAGAGGTGGATCACCATATACGATTTCGGGAATGATAAGGAGCACACCATCCCGAGCTTCCGTATGAAGATCAATGCGAGGATTCACACGGACCTGTTGGGGAAGTTTTTGTGAAAGAATATGAATTGCAAGTTTTTGTTCAAGATGAGGGAGAGTTTCGGAAAGCAATTCGGGAAAATCACGAGGGGCAAAGTACTTACCCTCTGCAAGCATTTTTATCTCTTCGGGCAGAAGTTTGCCGTGACCAAAGGGTCGCAAAACACTTTCTGCACAGAGCGCCGCTCCATTTCTAAACGTTTCTTTAATGGAAGGGTCTTGCAGTCCATACAATCGGACCCCACCACCTGCAGCATCTTCAATACGAGCAATAAACCCTGTGCGTTCGCGACTGCACTGTACGGGATTTCCATCGAGTTGAATGTCTTTGCACACACTCAGTTCTGCTAGCAGCTTTGGCATAAAGGAAGGAGGAACCAAACCGCTTTGGAAATCTTTGAGCAGAAGGTCTGCTGCTACATCTTCTTTTGTCGGTACTATTTTAGGCCCTTGAACGCGTCCTGTTGCAAGTGCCATGAGTGAACTTGTGAGACGGAATGTCTTCGATCCATTGCTTAGGATCATCCGATCGAAATAGAGAAACCCAGCTTTGCGTGTGAACCTATAGACCACAGTAGATTGAGACTGACTTACAATGGGAAGGGATTCTTTGCTGTCGATCGCCTTTTTCAAACCTATAATTGCTGCGATGGAATGTAAGCAAGGGTCGTCTTTTCCATTGCAGTCACAGTTCCAATCCCCTTCTTCAGGCCAGAAATGAACCACTCTTGCAATTGTCTGTCCCTGTTCGCTGAGCCTCAGTGCAATACGATCTTCCGCACCGTCCTCAAGACTGAGTTTACTCTTTCGGTTTAATTCAATGCCTTGCGACCATTGTTTGCTGGTGCAAGCTTCCCGTATAGAAGCAAAAAGCGCGTCGATGCTCCTCGACTTATTTTCGATATGGTTCATAGTCAGGGGCAATCCTCTTTTAACAACCCACTTCAACAAGAAGGCATTTTGCAAGGAATGCTAGTCACTGTAAACTCCGAATTCAGGGAATATGAGGAGTTGGATGTTTAGTTCTAAAAGACGAATAGTATTTTGCCTTTTGATTATTTTCATAGCACTTGCTCCCGCTTATTGGCTTTCCCAGCTGAATTTTGATGCACTTGAAGTTAAGATGCCGCAGCCTCCGCCTATGAAACCTACAAAACCCGTTAGCGTACTCAGCGAACCCGAAGCCATTGAAGAAACCATGCCAAAGCAAGATCTGGCAGCCGTAGCTAAAATTCGAGCATCCTTTGCCACCGGAGACTACGGCCATTGCTGGGAACTCCTTCTTCAATTCGCATCTCAAAGAGGACGGAGCTCGGTGTTCCAGGACTGGCTTCGACGCCAAAGGGTAACCATACTCACCGCACTGGGTTGGTTGAAATTAAAAACGGGACGTTGCGACCAAGCCATAGACTATTTGAAAAAAGCAGAACGTATAAATCCCTCTCTTGAAGTCGCTAAGGGGCTTGCCTATTGCTACTTCATGAACCACAGCCTCAATGCTGCGGAAGAAAACATACAGTGGATTAGGAAAAACAGCACACAACCCGATCCTGAACTTCTCTTCATCTATTCCGAAGTGCTCGAAAGCAAAGGTCACTACGCAGAAGCTGTGAAAATTCTAGAAGAGCTTAGTAAACTTCGAGCAGACGATCCGAATTTGAAACAAAGGCTTTCCGGTATGCGTGAGAAAGCGAAAAAAGCGAGTCTGTTTCAAACGATCAACACACCTTATTTTTCACTCACTTATGAAGAAGATATACATCGAGATATTGCGGAAAAAACATTGGATCTTCTGGAACGGTCTTTAGATGATCTTATTGTGAGCTATCGCTTTCGAGAGCCGAAAAAACCTATAGAGGTTGCATTGTATCCCGAACAGGATTTTCAGAGTTTTAATCCCGACTCACCTCTTTGGGCCGAAGCTCTTTTCAACGGACGCATTCGTGTTCCTATTCATCAGTCTCATGACTTGCTTCGTTTGCAAACCGCTCTGCGTCACGAACTGGTTCACGCTTTGTTTTCCCAGATGACTGGTTCGCGTCCTGTTCCGAACTGGTTCGACGAAGGTGTGGCTCAACTGGCTTCCAACTGTAATAAGAGTTGTGTGCCTTTTCGATTCGATCTGAATTCGGGGGATTTTCTTTCGGAATCCAATTTTCAACACCCTTTCGTTGGATATAAGGAGATGATGGCTCAGCAAGTTTATCGCCAGAGCCTTTATTTGGTGCTCACAATCGATTACCGTTACAAATCCGGACTGCAAACCATTATAGAGAATATAAGAATCGATTCCGCCCTTGACTCGAATGCGCTCTTGCAACAGGTTGGAACGAATTTCTCTGATCTTCGGAAAAACGCTGAGGATCTGTGGCAGAGGCGTCACACATTTGCGGAACCTTAAAGAATATGGAAAACAAAACCTTATCTACGAATCGTAGGGCACATTTCGAATATGAAATATCGGAACGTTGGGAAGCGGGCATTGTTCTCACGGGAACGGAAGTCAAAGCTTTGAGAGACGGCCGCGTGAATCTTCAAGACGGTTGGGTTGAAATCACAGATAAGCTTGAGGCATTTCTCCGTCAGGTGAACATCAGTCCTTACGCTTTCGGCAACATCCACAATCATGAACCTCAACGCCCTCGCAAACTTCTTCTCAACAAAAAAGAGTTGAAAGACATGCATGAGTACACCCGCGCGAAGGGTTATACAATCGTGGCGTTAAGCATGTATTTAAAAGGCCAGCGTGTGAAAGTTCAAATCGGTCTCGCACGTGGAAAGAAGTTGCACGACAAACGAGAAACTACAAAGGAGAGAGAGGCTAACCGGGATATGGAACGAGCCTTAAAGAAAGGTTAGATCCTGAAACGCGCACCTATTCTTACTTCGAATACGTTGTAAGTTCCTCTGTCTGAGAATCCATACTGATCAAAGAAAACTCCACCCAGAAGGTCTAGAGAAGAATCCGTTGGTACAATCATCTGCAGACCGACTTGCCAGACATTCCCTGTAATTGCATTCTTCGAACCCATAGGTCCTGTGTAATCTGCGACTGCCAATCCGTAACCGAGACGCAGTAAAGCATAGAGATTTTCCGACAAGTTATAGCCATAGCCGACCTTTGCTAAAGCTCCGACTTTGATCTTCATGTCATTCAATGAATCTCCGATTTTGCCAGTGAACGCTTCTATACCGACATCGACTCGCGTCCAAGAGGTCAGCGCTTTAACATAGCCGCCTTCAGCTACAAGATTCCAACTGGCGTTCGGTGTTCCATTTCCACCGTCATTGCGGCTGGAACCGAAACTTACGCCGAGACCTAAGTAGGGGTGACTTTTCACTTTTTTAATGCGGACGTAGGCGGGAACGAGCGGCTCATTGACGTCATAGAGTTCTGGCGTACTTGGCGGTGTGTATTCTTTGCCATTTGAATCTTTAGCCGAAAGCCATGTTGAGAAAGCTAACCCCGCAACCAACAATGTTATTTTGCGATTTTTACGTCTCATAGCGATAAGCTCCTTGCTTTCATTGGTAAATCCCTATAAGTATGACAGCTTACTGCAAATGTGACATTTTTAAAATTTGAAACATTCGATAAAATATCTCAAAGCCAAGGGAGTAAAAGTATGTCATCCCCAACCAGAAGATCTGAAGCAAAGCGTAAAGCTAACCATGCACGCAGCGCAAAAAGACGCAAAAATTTATCCAATAAGTTCGGTTCAACTCCTAAGAGTTTGACACTCGACAAACCAAACGCAAATGAGAAGGCTAGCAAAAAAGCAGGATGAATGTCCTAAAGACCATCTACTTCGGAACTATGCTAACCGTTCTGACGATCTACCACGCACTGTTAGTACTTCTGACCAGTTTTGCCTACAAACTTCTTAGAAAACCCTATCCAACCGAAATCGGTCACCAAATGGGAATCAACTGGGGACGCAGAGTCATGGCTCTGACCCCAGGTTGGCACGTTGAATTTACCGGTAAAGAAAACATCCCTCAGACACGATCTCCTTTTATCATTGTTGCGAATCACGAGAGCACTGCGGACATTTTCGCAATTTTCTTGCTCGGGACTCAATTCAAATGGCTTGCTAAATACGAACTCTTCCAAATTCCGATTCTGGGTTATGCCATGAAAGAGAATGGTTATATTCCTGTAAAACGCGGGGATCGAAACGGTCATAAGAAAGCTTTAGAAGATTGCAAAGTTTGGATTGAGAGGGGATTTTCCTTACTTTTTTTTCCTGAAGGAACCCGTTCTGAAGATGGTTCTCCGAAGAAGTTCAAAAGCGGTGCTTTCAAAATGGCTATTGAGACGAACACACCTATATTGCCAGTCGTTCTTTCCGGTGCCGGTAAACTGCTTCGAAAAGGAAGTATCTGTCCTCAGTCTGCAACTTTGAAAATCTCTGTGCTTCCTCTTGTTTATCATAAAGAAAAGGAAACGATTGATGAACTGACTGAGAGAGTTCAAGAAATCGTTGTCTCGGAACATGCTCGGCTTACCGGGAAAACAAGCTTGAAGAATGCAGTTTAGGATGTTAGTTTAGCGGCATCTTAACTTTTGTGTATTGAGTTTAATGAACACATTCCTCTCCATTATCGTTTCTATCCTCATTATTGGCAGCTAGCTGCCATATATTTTTTCACATCTACATTTTAATAATTTTTTAGAGATCCCCGGGCACTCGGCTTTGCCATCCTTGGGGATGACGGTCTTCACTCAGATTTGGATAGAAATTTATGAACTCTCAAAATACATCTTCATTTCAAGCATGGTCCATGTGGGCTGTTGCTATGTCTTTTTTTGCTTATCAATTTATCATGCGTCTGTTCCCCGGACTTGTGATGCATGATGTTCTTCGCGAATATCAAGTCGATGCTACATCTTTCGGTGTGCTTTCTTCGATGTACTATTTCGGATATGCCGGGATGCAGATTCCGATCGCAATACTTCTCGATCGTTTTGGCCCTCGTGTTGTCATTACGATTTCATCTGCTCTTTGCGCTGCAGCAACTTTACTTTTTGTATCTGCAAATAGCTGGTCTGTTTTGCTTCTTGCTCGCTTTCTGATCGGAGTCGGTTCCACTGCTGGTTTCTTGGGAACTTCGAAAGTGATTTCTATGGTTTTTCCAGAGCATCAGTATTCTAAAATGGTGGGTTTAACATTCTCCTTCGGTTTGATGGGTGCTGTATTCGGGGGAAAACCGGTAGGAATGCTTGTTACGAATTACAGTTGGCAAAGTGTCGGAGCTATGATTGCGGTGTTTGGTTTTCTCTGCACTGCTTTAGTGTGGTTCATAGTGAAACCTTCGATGAAAAATTCACATGCGGATAATTATTCCGTCTTCGATTCCCTTAAAACAATTTTCAAAAATCCGTTCGTTCTCAGTCTTGCGTTGGCAAATCTACTCATGGTCGGTTCTCTCGAAGGTCTTGCCGATGTTTGGGGCGTTCCTTTTTTTATGAAGATGTTTACGTTTGAAAAAGCAGATGCAGCATTCGTTATTTCTTTCGTTTTCTTTGGAATGTTATTTGGTGGTCCTCTGCTTGTTTCTATCGCTAATCGTATTTCCAATGATTACATCGTCGCTTCGGCTTGCGGATTTTGCATTGCGCTTTTGTTTGCTGTGCTTTTGGGCGGATTGTTTAATTTTTCGTACGTGTCTCTTTGTTGCTTACTTTTCTTTGTAGGCATTTTCGGCTGCTATCAGGTGATTGTTCTCTGCATAGGTTCCAAACTAGCCAAACCGGAGCACAAAGGCATTACAGTGGCATTTCTAAACTCCGTAAATATGTTCGGCGGCTCTTTCTTCCACTTGGTCATCGGAACCTTGCTCGATTTTGTGTGGGACGGAGCTGATGCAACGTTGGACGGAGCTAAGGTTTATTCAGCCATTGATTACAAATGGGCACTTAGCTCCGTCCCACTCTGTGCTTTGTTAGGCGGCGTTCTTGTTTTGCTGATTGGGTACTTAGGACGGAGCAAAGGTCTTAGGACGGAGCAAAGGTCTTAGGACGGAGCAAAGTTCTTAGGACGGAGCAAAGTTAGTCTATCTCCTGAATAAGCCCCATCTGAAGCATCTCGTCGTAAATACCCGCATTGTGTTCTTGCCGAATCAAGCTTCTCGGTACAAAACCAGAAGCCATTTGCCAGATCGCTTCGGATTTACCATCCAGTTCGTAAGCACCTTTACGTTCGGGATCGTTTGAAAATATCAAAGTGCATTCTTGCTTCCTCAAAGTTTGAAAAACAGGGTTACGTAAACTTGTTTTTTCCTTGTGCTTATTCAAACGTAAGATCTCGTCATCATCCCTGTACATAAGAAACCCGACTCCTTCGAATGAGATTTTCGATACAGTCTTCGGTGCAAGACTAATAACTACAGGATTCAAATTTTGGTCGGAATAAGGATCGATCTGACAGAGTTTTGCAAGAACAGGTTCCGGAGAAGGATTTTCAATGTGCGCTATGGATATTCCTTCTTTAGTTTCCACATCGAGAAGGTTGAGTTTTTCCACATAGAAGAAGTCTGTGTCTGCTGTTCCTGATTTAAAAACCTGACCATTCATACGATCTTCCAGTTCAAAATGATAACGGCCTAGGGGAGCATCTTCGGGAAGTGTTAGCGTGTAATAATGGTGCGTATCATCGCGTAGGCCTACAAGGTTATCGAGGAATTGATCGTCTCTCTGAAAGTCATTTTGAAGATAGCGAGCAGCCATGAGAATGGGGGCACCTCCGAAAATTTGACCACTCTCACTGATTCTTGTCAGTTCTTCTTCTGTTTTTTTAAAGGGAGGGATGTAGGGAAGTATGCGTTCATAACAGAGTGTTTTCTTTGCATTGGGATCTACGTAGTGATCTCTGCGATGAACCCACACGGGAAAATGTGCATTATAGCGAAGGTGTACTGTAATGGTTCCTCCGGGCTTAAGACGAATAGGAAATAAACTCATGGTCAAAATCTCCTCTATATGCAATGAATATCTTCGAATAGAATGATCTTATTCATTTCTTATTTGGAATTAACAGAAAAATTATATGAATAGAAAAACGTTTGCCTATATTGGCGGAGGAGCAGCAGGTTATTTTGCTGCAATCAACAGTGCAGAACGCAATTCTGACGCACAGCATATACTTTTTGAAGCAACGCATCGTCCGATGACTAAGATTAAAATTTCAGGTGGTGGACGATGCAATGTGACGCACCATTGTTTTGACATACATGAATTGGTAAAAAGTTATCCTCGTGGTTCCAAAGAACTTCTCGGTGCTTTTGCACGTTTTCAACCCAAAGATACTATTGAATGGTTTGAAAAACGTGGAGTGAAACTTAAAGTGGAAAGTGATGGTCGCATGTTTCCTGTGACGAATAAAAGCGACACCATCATCGAATGCTTAAATAATGAAGTCACACGTCTCGGTGTTGAAATTCGCAAAGGTTGCAAAGTTAAAGAGATTAAAAAACAGGAAGACCATTTTATTATAACGTTTCAAAATGAAGAAAAACTTCGTGTAGATAAAGTTCTTCTCGCAACAGGAAGTTTTCCCTTCTCTTATGAACTAGCCGCATCTTTGGGGCATAATATTATTGCACCGGTTCCTTCTTTGTTTACATTCAACTGCTCTCATTTTCTGCTTGAAGAGATGATGGGTACTTCTTTTAAGAAAGTTTCCTTGCAATTAGAAATTACAAAAGAGGGAAAGAAAAAGAAGTGGCAACAAGAGGGCCCTCTTCTTATCACTCATTGGGGACTGAGCGGACCTGCGGTTTTAAAATTATCTGCTTTTGCGGCAAGAGAGTTGCATGAAGCACATTACAAAGCACATTTGCGAGTCAACTGGTTAGGCGCTTGGACGGAGCAAAGTGTTATTGAGGAACTTTCGCAGATTAAAATTCAAGATGCGAAGAAATCCATTTTGAATACACCACTTTTCGATTTGAGCAAGCGATTCTGGCAACAGGTTTCTAAGTTTGCTATTGAAGAAAAGAGTGAAAGAACATGGGCAGATCTTAGCAAGAAAGATGTGCTTGCACTTGCGAGGGTTCTAACGGGGTCGGAACTTCAAGTGGATGGAAAGGGAGTGTTCAAGGAAGAGTTTGTAAGTGCGGGTGGTATTGATTTGAAGGAAGTGGACTTCAAACGTATGGAGAGCAAGGTTTGCCCTGGTTTATTTTTTGCTGGGGAAATTTTGGACGTCGATGGAATTACGGGTGGTTTTAATTTCCAGAACGCGTGGACCACTGCGTGGATTGTTGCGCAGAATATGGGTTAATTTAATTTCTAGAAATAAAAATATGGCGTCCTGTCGATACAACATTGAAATTTAGAGAAGAAGAGTCTGCTGCAATTTGCTGAAGCATCGCTGGGACATCGGATTCATCCCCAGCAACGAGATGGTATGTCTCACAGTTCGGTGCAAGTTGTACGATGTTTTTGAGACTGGTAAATTTCCCATCTGCGGTCCTTAGTTTAGTTCCTGAAACTTGAATTCCGTAGAGTTTGAGTTCCTTCAAAAGATTTTTAGGGGGATTAATGAGGAAGGAATCCGCGTCGATGCCAAGTCTTTCCAAATTTTCGTAGCTTTTTTCCCAGTCAATGTCTTTTAAATGTCCTTCACTATTGTCCAGTTGACGAACATCTAGACTTATAAGAGTTTCGTGGCCTCCAATAAGGGCTAGATCTTTTAGCATAGAAGCACTGAACTTAAATTCTGCTGCTGAAAGTAAACTACTATCCGATCCTTTTCCTGCAAAACTTATTCCTTCTATACGAACAAAATCAGCTTGGAACCCCTCATCGAGCATAACATTCAATATGCTTTCGACATCTTTATATCGTAGGTTTGCAAGGAGAAGAGAATCCATTTCAAAATGACTTTTAGAAAGCTCTTTCAAATTTTTAAGCACTATTTCTGGTGATTTCTGCATATCTTCCAAACTGATTTTGACATAGAGCTTCTCTCGATTCGTATTTTTTAAGTACTTGCTACCAGCTTCGAGAATATTGTCTTCGAGAAGAATGCTAGGTTTGTACGTTTCTACTTTGAGGTTCGTGCTCATCACAGTAAGGGTCATGTCTGCTTTGTCAGCTGGGGAAATGTATCTCAATTTGTTTGGACTTATCAAAAAGGTGTGTCCTGCAGCAGCATTTTTCATAGGGGCAATGACTGTTCTTTTCAAACTTTGAGCGATGCTTTCTGCAAGGTTAGATGCTGTAATATACTCGCCCGTTGAACACGCTTGTAAAGCAATCACTGCATCTTTTTTGAGAAGACGATCTAAGGATTGTGTAAGGGGCGCATCGGGAGCAAAATCTTTGCGAGTTAATATTTGGTTTAATTCGAAATCTTCGGGAGATCCATGTCCCGCAAGACTTATAAAATCAATCCGTTTTCCATCTGCAATAAGCTTATCTATATCTTTTTTCAATCCCACAGCATCGTCTGCACGAATAATGCGGATGTTATGATCCAAAGATAAAGCAAGAATATTTCGAGCCTCAGAGGAATTAGCAAAAGCTCCATTATAGTCACTGGAAGGTAAAATATAGTAAGCCTCACGCGTATTCTTCGGATTGGTGTAGTTCAGCTCTTTAATATTTTGAAATGTTTTTAGATCACTCTGTTTGATATTGAATCTTTTTAAAAAAAGACGTTTCGTTTCTTCACCATCAAGTTCCGAAATATCTTTGCCAAAATTGCTACGAAACTTTTCGGACATTTCCTTACTTATGTATTCAGCACTTTCTGCAGCTGTCACATCTTCATGACTAAAAAAGCTTGGATTTAGATAGTTTCCGATTTTTTCATAGACTGCACTAAAGAACTCACCGACGAAGTTAAGGCCCGTTTCTTTAACACCAGAAGCGCTGATTTGGAGATTACCCGTTTGAGCATATTTCTGAACTATGCTCAGCTGCGTGCTATTCAAATTCGCCAGATGAACTAAAGTAATTTGCGAACCCTGTTCATCAAGTTCATCAATGACGTCAATCGTCGAAATAGCAGTGTATGCAGTTTCTGGGTAAATTCCCAAATCATGCATGAGATCCCAAGGAGGGTTTGCAATGTATATATCGGAACCTGCAGAAAGGTTGGGAAGAGTATTTGCTTTGGATTTAGCATCCGATCCGTTCAGAAACATGGCATTCGTTATATTCTTGTCATCGGGAGCAGCGAGAGAGGGGGTGGTTTGCTCAAGAGAAGTTTGGTGAGACGCCGTTTTGCAGGCAAGGACAAAGATTGCAATCCAAATGAAGGCAAAATGCATAGAATTTTTCCTTTGGTTATTTGATCGAATTATACCATGAAAGGAAGGAATTTTTTTAAGGATCAAAAAAAAAGGAATCTCAAGGGACTGTTCTGATTCCGAATATTGAAGTAAGGAAGATTGGCTGGAGTTCTTCAGATTAATGCTCTAATTTGAGCCCGACTTTTTTTAAAAACTAGGAATCCTTAAATGAAAAAATTCGTCTTTTTCTTCCCCTTTGCTTTTTCTATATTTCTTAGCTCTTCAAGAAGCTTTGCTTCCCAGCAATGGTCACCTCAACCCAGTGGTGGAAATGTGCAGGAAGAACTTTTTAATAATGCAAACTCTATCATTTCTCTTCCCGGATCTTCTCAAACAACGACCAATGCGAACACGTTCCTAGTGACTTTAGTATCTGCAACAGGACAAGAATATACTGTTCATTCAGCTGAACTTATACATATCGCACAATTTTCTTCTACTATTGGGCATTTGGTAGATGACATGCTAAGTGTTCTGGGATCAGATGACTTTGCGATACCTTTAGAAGTTAGCAATTTTACAATCGAGGTTCTATTGAATCTGATGAGAGATGCTTCAAACTATAGTAGGTACCTTCTTTCCATTCAAAATCAGCAGTATTCTGATTCCGAACTTCAACAACTCATCAATGGCGCAGAGTTTCTTGACTGCGCGTTATTGAAGACATTAGTTGAAGAAGCGGGGGTTACAAAGAACATGACGAGAGAAATCGGTATGTCTGAAACCTCATTGACACAAAACATCCTGAACGGTGAAACCCAAGTGTCTAGTGCAACACAGGAGATTGAAATTTCTAGACTTCTCAGTTATTGCAGAAACAGTCAGTATAAACTTCGTAATAAGCGGGGTGTTTTTCGACGAAATTTCTATTGGAACGAGTTTCGTTTTCGCATCTTGGCTCGCTTGAGAGCTGGTGACAATCCTAACCTTCCCGTTAGTTCCGAATTTCCGACTCCTCTTGTCCATATCGCATTGTATTTTGAAGATCTCGAACTCATGGGTGCATTGATGGATAGCGGTGCAGACCTCGATGTTATGGACTCTTACAATTTCCAATATCCAGTTTTTGGCAATGCTATTCTGGGTGGACGTTTGGAAGTCCTTGCATTTCTTGCACGAAGGGGGGTGAATATGAATCAGCTTAGTAGGTTCAGAGATCCTTTCGATTTAAACCAATTCCTTTACATAAACCCCCTGTCAATCGCCATATTAAGCGGTAGAAACCTTGCTGCTGCAATATTATTACTCCATTTTGGAACTGTTTATACACAAAGGGACATAACATGTCGTGAAGAGAGCGGGCGCATTGCAGATACTTGGCTTATCGATCTTCTGGATGCATATCGCATCGCTGATGAGAAAGAACGGAAAAGACTTCTCGTATTTTATGCAAACCTTCTTGCGAGTCGAGATGACCTCTTGCGACTTATGAAGTGAGAAGTGAGTGGGTGATAGGACGGAGCTGAAACAACTGTTATTCAGTCCTTTCGAAGTGATAGGACGGAGCTGAAACAACTGTTATTCAGTCCTTTCAATGGTCTTCATAAAATTTTGGAGATTAAAAAGATTGTTTTGTTAGTTTCAATTGAATGCGCTCAGAAAAAAATCTGCGATTATTCGAAAAGTAATTTCAAAACCTCTTGATTTTTATTGCGAAAAAAGCAAAAGACAGACTTCTGCCCATACTCAAGTGATAGAATTTTTAATTGTAGCTTTTGAATGAAATTCTAGGGAGGTTCTGGTAGCGGAATATAGTCGCGATGAAAAGCGGACAGCAATTCACCTCGAAATATTACATCTATTTCATCCCCGATTGTATGAATATTCTCAAATACGGAATCAAGGAAGGTTTCAGCTTTTGACAACGCAGCATTTAAAAGATCCCTTACAAACCTTCTAAACGATTTTTCATCCGAATCAAATTCAGGATATTGATCAAGAAGTGATGCAAGCAATTTTTGTTTTTCTTCATCCTTTGTAATATGCTGAATTACAGGTAAACCAAGTCTCCATGCTACAGAACAATAGGGATCGCTATCAGGATTTTGATGATCGACCATATAACGATTCAACCAAATATATTGCATCGTTTGAAGCATGTAACGTTCACTAGTGATCAAAGGCGATTTGTATCGCTCACGAATTGCTTGGCTATCCCTATTCTCGAGCAAATTGATATATCTAGCTAATTGAGAGTTCACCGTACGCATGAAATGCCCAAGATATTCGACATTTTCCACATAAACTAACATATGCGCATGATTATCCATAATGTTGAATTCATAGAGATTAACTTTGTATTTTTGCTTATATTTCGCCCACAAAAATAAAAGATAATCCCTGACCTGTTCGTTCTTCAGGAAAAATTCCCGATTATGACAACGGAAGAACACATGGGAGTAGGATTTATTTCTTAGAATGTTTCGTCTTGCATACATGGGAGTAGTATTTATTTCTTAAAAAGTTTCGTCTTGCGTACATAGTTCGAGGAAAATACTAGTTCAGGTCATGTCCTTCAAATGACATGTTGGATTGCATTAGAGCTCTGTCGATTGATGCTCCTTGACGTCGAGCTCCGTCCCACAGATTCCCACAGATTTATTTTTTGAAACTCTCAATAAATGTATTCAGTTCGGTAGAATTCAAATCGGAGATTACAAAAAACTCTAAATCAGACTCCGTCCAGATCTCTAAGTTGTAACCTTTGATAGTTCTCGAAACAGGCATAGAGCGCACACTCCTAGGTCTTTGGTAAAGATTGATGATATGGCCATTTCGCTTATAGATCAGCGCCGCAACAATAACTCCGTCCAAAATATCAAGACGACCTCCCACCAAAGGAAAACCGACGGAAGCAAGATCTTTAACGATCGGAGCAAAGTCTAATTTTCCGCTGAACCAAGGTTTGACAGTATGCTGATCCGTAGATTCGACGTCGAATAAATGGCCCGCTGTCAAAGATCGCAAATGAGAATCCACTATAGCCTGTGTCAGCGTGTCTTGAGTTCCACCTCTATATTGATATCCCAAAAATAAAGACACACAGACAACCGCAAGAGCTGCCGCAAATGAGAAAAAACGAGGAGAAATAATTTCACGCCTTGATTCGCATTTTTCTTGCATCCTTTTATGAAGTTCTGGAGACGCTTTGTGGTAGAGCTTAGGATTTTGCAATGTTGATTTAAGTTTCTGCAAAGCTTGCAATTCGGCTTTGCACTCTAAGCAGCTTTCTATATGCGTTTCCACAAGCACAAATTCGGATACAGGAAGCTCACCATCAAGATATGCTGATAGTAATTTTCTAACATGTTGGCTCATTGTTTTGCTCCTGAATCTGTTTTCCTAGACTGGAGCTGCTGACTGAGAAGGCTCCGTGCACGACTCAAACGGGACATAACCGTTCCTATTGGCGCTCCAGTGATTTCCGAAATTTCTTTGTACGAATACCCTTCCATCTCATGAAGGAGAAGCGCCTCTCTATATTCCAAGGGAATTTCAAGCAAAACAGTTTGCACATGTTCCCATTCAAATTTCATTGCGACGAAATGTTCCGGGTTTGGAATGGGGCTTGTCAGTTCACTCGTACTTTCATCATACGAATCCTCAAGTTTGGATTTTTCCCTACGGTGGTAGTGGGAATAAACACAATTGCGCACAATCGTTAGTATCCAGGCTCGTAAATCTCCACCTTGATAACTTTCTTCGTAAAGTAATGCTTTCATAAAAGCCTCCTGAACGAGGTCCTCTCCGTCCTGCTTATTTTCTACAAGCCAGTAGGCCAAGTTAAAAGCCGCGTCCAAATGTTGAGTCAATTGTTGGCGCAAAACAACAGATCTGCTTTTGCTCCGTCCCATAGTAGGTCGACCCATAGTAGAAGATCCTCGTGATGTTGGTTTTATTCCTGATTTTAAAAATATTGTCTAAGATGCAATTATTACACTGTTTTTCGTCCTTGGGAATAAAATAACCCTGCCCTCGGTCTTAGTATTCGTAGGCGCTTTTAGAGTTAGCTCCGTCCAACAGCGCTTGTGTTAAACAAAGTCTAAGTGAGGGTTTTATGAGTACGATTAAAGCGATTTGGGAATTTATCTTTCATGGTGACAATGAAGCACCCGAAGCAACCATTCTTCTTCGCATCATGGCAGGGACTGTTTTTTTCTGGGAAGGACTATTGAAGTTTGTTCTTGCAAATCAAGGAGTCGGAAGGTTTACGAAACTTGGATTTCCATTTCCTGCATTTACGGCAGATATGGTCGGAACAATTGAAATTGTTGGAGGCCTCGCTCTTGTTCTCGGCTTGTTATCTCGATTCGTTTCTTTGGTTTTTGTTGTCGAAATGCTCGTTGCTATGTTGAGCACCAAAATCACAATGTATTTAGGAACCTCTCCTCTTCCTTTACCTGCAGTTCCACCTCAAACAGGTTTGTGGGCTGTCTTACATGAAATACGTTCCGAATATGCACAAATGGTTTGTTGCATGTTCGTCCTATGGATGGGGCCTGGTGCGTGGTCTCTCGACAAACTACTCCAAAAGAAGAAATCAACTTAAAACCCCATCAAACAAATTAAATTCCATACGCGTAGTCTTCCTTTCTATCCGAAGAATCAGGAAGCCACTTCCAAGCTTGCATAATGTGATTTGCCTGTATGTTTTCTCGTGTTTCCAAATCTGCGAGTGTTCTTGCAACTCTTAGTGAACGTATAACCGCACGTCGTGTTGCATATTTCGGTGTGCAGGAATCTACTATTTTTTTAAAATCCAAACTCGCAAGTCCCGAAGCTTCGACCAGCTGATCTGCTTTCAAATCTCTGTTAAATCGAGCTCCTATTTTCTCATTGCGCTTTGCACCGAAGTCTCTAGCACTCCGCACAGTATCTGCAAGTTTACGAGTCAATGATGCACCTTCCCGTTCTTTCAATTGCAAAAAAATGTCGGAACGCGCTCCAGGTTGATCGGGCATACGAACATGCAAATCAATACGATCCAGAATAGGTCCTGATATTTTGCGACGGTATGAGAGAATTTTCGTACTCGGACAACTGCACGGTCTCAAAGTACTTCCCAACCAACCGCATGGACAGGAATTACAAGCTGCAATCAGAGTGATTTTTGACAACCAGGTGACTTTTTTCTTCGCTCTTGAAACACGAACGTAACCTGTTTCGAGTGGCTCACGCAGAGCTTCTATGATGTCACGACGGAATTCAGGAAATTCATCCAGGAAAAGAATACCCCCATGAGCCAAAGAAATTTCTCCAGGCTGTTCGGGAACCCCCATAATTGCAGAAGCCGAAGATTGATGATGCGGTCCACGGAACGGAGGGCGTCCATTTAGCAAGCAGTCGGGAATTTTCTGCATCACGGAACTGTGGATTTTCAACGACTCCAAATGCTCCTCCCGGTCTATGCGAGGCATGATGCTAGTCAGTCGGGCAGAGAACATGGACTTGCCTGTGCCCGGCGCTCCTGTAAGCAAAACGCTATGCAATCCCGTAGCTGCGACTAAAGCAACGCGTTGCAAGTTGGAATTCAAAATCATGTCGTCAAAATTAGGTTCGCTTGGAATACCGAGTTTTTCTGGAGTTAAACTGCTGGTCTTCGTAATAATCGCTTCTGTTTTTCCCGCAAAAAGCCAATCCAAAAGATCCCGTAGTGTTGCAAAAGCATAAGGACAAATCGTTTTTCCATTTTGAACACGCAAACGATTTAAAACAGAGACTTCATCTAGATTGTCTTCCGCAACAACGATGCCGTCAAAATTCTCACTCATGGATGCCAGTGCAAACGAAATAACTCCTTTAACTGGGCGAAGGCGTCCATCCAAACCAAGTTCTGCAGCAAACAACCATTTTCGTAAGTCGACGCTCGGTTCTTTTTCCGTAATCAAAGCTGCAAGACTCACTGCAAAAGGCAAGTCGAAATGGCTTCCATCTTTGCGTATGTGAGCAGGACAGATATTCAGAACTATACGTTTTTGAGGAATGAAGATGCCCACGTCTTCCAATGCAGCTCGCGCCCTTTCAAGTCCGCTCTTGCACACTTCCGTCGAATTTCCAATAAGCTGCAATCCATTAAAACCTCGTGAAAAACTACATTCCACTTGAAGAATAGAGCTTTCCATCGCGTCATATAGCGCTGTTTGAATAGTGATACTCACAGTATTTGCCTTTCCAGTAGATCAAGACGGACATTGTTTATCAGTGCATATGCGTGGGGGCCACGGACATATTGAGGAAGGGAGTTTGGGTCCAGTCGGGTGTCACCGGAATTCTTTTCAGGCTGCAAGCGGTTAAAAGCTCATCTAATGTACATTCCGCTTGATGAATAGCGCTTTCCATCGCATCATATGGGGGCCACGGACATATTAGGGGGGAATTTTGGAAGGCCAGTTTGATTACGAATGTGCAAAAGAACTCGATCCCGTACGCAGTGAACTTGCAAAAAAGCTATATGCGAAACTTGTTGAAGTTTACAAAACAGATGATTTGACCGAAGTGGATGTTTTCCGCTTGCTCGAAAGGCCACCCGAAGCCCATCTTGGTGACTATGCGTTTCCCTGTTTCCGTTTTGCAAAATCTTTACGCAAAAGTCCCATTGCTATTGCAGATGCTCTTAGCAAGGAATTTACAACTCAAGACTGCGAACCCTGGATACAAGAGATCAAACCAGTCGGTGCTTTTCTAAATATCTTTACGAATAAAGCACATCTTGCATCTTCTTTGCTTCCTAGCGTCCTTGACAATTCCTACTTTTCACCGAAAAAAACCCTTAGCACACATTCCAAAAAACGGGTGATGGTGGAATTCTCCCAACCCAATACTCATAAAGAATTCCATATTGGACACGCACGTAATTTGTGTTTGGGAGATTCCCTATGCAGAATACTAAGATACCTTGGTTACAACACCATTGCAGTCAACTATCCCGGAGATGAAGGCACTCACGTTGCAAAGTGTTTGTGGCAAGTGCTTGAACACGGAAACGGTGCTCCTGCGAGTGAACCTAACAAAGCCTATTGGTACGGACAAAAGTATGTGGAAGCCGTCCGTACTTTAAATGAAGCAAGCCCCGAAGACAAAACCCGTTATGAGAAAAAAATCTCTTCTATACTTGCGGATATTGAAGCGAAACGTGGACCTGTTTACGAGCTTTTCCAAAAAAGCAGACAAGAGTGTATAGATGACTTCAAGAAAATCTATACGTGGATGGATACTCATTTCGATCATTACTTTTTTGAATCGGAAGTGAGCGAAGAAGCACAGAAGATTGTCGACGAGTTTATTGCAAAAGGATTGTTCAAAGAATCGGAAGGTGCCGTTGGTATTGATATGTCCGAATACAAGCTCGGATTTTTCATGGCACGCAAGTCCGATGGTTCCACTCCGTATATAACCAAAGATCTGGCTCTTGCACGCCGCAAGTTCAAAGATTTCCATATTGAACATTCGATCTATGTTGTGGGTTCCGAACAGAATTTCCACTTCCAGCAATTGTTTAAAGCACTCGAACTGATGGGTTTTGAACAAGCAAAAAACTGTTTTCATCTGAGTTACGCTCACGTAAGGGCTCCGAGTGGTAAAATGTCTTCCCGAGATGGGACAGCTCTTCCTTTTGCCTATTTAAGAGGGGAACTGCTTAAAGAGCTCGGTCCTTATCTTGCAAAATACAAGGATCAGTGGACAGAGAAGGAAGTGGTTCAAACCGCAGATAGACTTGCAGTCGGCGCCATCAAGTACGGAATGTTGAGTTCGGACCCAAGCAAGGAAATCGTCTTCGATCTCAGTGCGTGGACTTCTTTCGAGGGCAATACCGGTCCGTATCTGATGTATAGTTATGCGCGCACACGTTCGGTGCTAAGCAAAGCGAAAGAACAAGGCATTGAAAGCAGTTTTGCACATTTAGATTTGATAAAACATCCTCACGCACATGAGCTGCTACGAAATATTTACGACTTCAATGAGACAGTGAACCAATCGTGCGAACATTACAAACCTTCCATTCTTGCAAATTACCTTTACAATATGTGTAAGGCGTTCAATCGTTTTTATGCAGAAGTGCCTATATTGAAGTCACAGTCTGTGGATGAAAGAGGCGCATTGATGAGTCTGTTGGAAGCGTTTTCAATTACGCTCAAGAAGGGGCTCTTCCTTCTGGGCATTTCACCTCCCGAAAGGATGTAAGGTATGGCTCGTTTTTTTTTGCTTTCGTTCTGATCTTCATCGTTCCGCTGCCCTATTTATACATTAAACGTGGGATGTCCATTCCACGAACGCCACCTTCCGGAGAAATTGAATCATTTGAAAGTGCTCGACCTCCCATGTATTTCTTTTTATTGGGAGATACGGGGAGTGGAGATCAAAACCAGTATGATGTAGCAGGAGCGATGGAAAGACGTTGCTTGGAACTTCCCCAAGTGAATGGAATGTTCCTACTCGGTGATCTGTTCTATATGACAGGAGTATCGGGACTTAATGATCCGCAATGGAAAGATAAGATTGAGACTCCTTATTCCACACCATGTCTTTCCAAAGTCAATATGTATCCCATCTTTGGCAATCATGATTATAAAGGAGATAAGGAATCTTTCCTTCTCTATAGAAATGAAAATCCTCGGTGGAAGATGCCTGGTCGCTTCTATTCTGTAGATTTTTCCATTGCCCTTGTTCCTAGAGAAGGAAAAACAGGAGATCCAGATGCTGAGAATAGAAAGAGCACAGACCCTCGTACCTTCATAAAATTCATTGCTTTGGATTCCAATTTCACGGATTTTTGTTTGAGTCCTAAAGATTGTGTCGTGGATTTTTTAACCGAAGAACTCGACTCTCCTGCTTTCTGGAAAGTTGTTCTCGCACATTATCCACTGTCCTCTTCTAGTAAGAAAAAATACCAATACACGGGTGAAACGGCATTCGGTTACCTTTATCGTTGGTTGGCATGCGACAAAACAAATGCATGGGTTTCCGGTCATGCACATTTTTTAGAGCATAGGAAAATACCGAATTGTTCCGCTGACCTCTTTGTTTCCGGAGGAGGAGGTGGTGAATTGGACAGTATAAATGAAGGGAATAGAGAGTCGAAATTCGCGAGTTCGCAATTCGGTTTCATGGAAATGGAAGTCGCCCAAAGTACTATAAAAGTAAGGTTTTTTGCTAAAGATTCCAAGATTCTTTACGAATACGAGATGCACAGAAAATAAAAAATTAAAATTCCTAAAGTTTTATTTCAAACTCCCGATATTAGACTTGTGGTCAGCTTAACGTACGGCCTTCTTAATTTTTTAGGAGTTTGAAAATGGAACGATCAACTGTTAACACAAGCGTGAATAACCAGAGGGGTTTCAGCTTAGTTGAGCTGATGGTGGTTGTCGCGATTATCGGGGTTCTTGCCGCAATTGCGATACCAAAGTTTGGAGTTTTCCAAATTAAAGCTCGACAAGCAGAAGCAAAATCTAACTTGTCTGCTATTTACACACTAGAGCAGGCTTACCAAGCAGAAAAAGATTCTTATGGTAACATAGCACCGATTACGTCTGGTGCTGCTGCTGCTCCCGCATGTCCTGTAGCGGCTACAGCAGGTAACGACATTGGCTTCGTACTCAACGACTGCACCAAACTTCGTTACTCTTATTCAACAGGGGGTGTTGGTCCTAACACCTTTATAGGTACAGCTACAAGCGGTTCAGGTGCCTTAAATAAAGTTGCTCCAGGATGTACAACCATAGATACTTTCACAATCAATGCGAATGCAACGGTTACCAACGCTCCTAACGCAGCAACAAGTTGCTAATCTCTTAAGAATCGAAGTTTAAAACAGTGCCGAACCTTAGTAGTTCGGCACTCTTTTTTTTGTGCTAAAACTATTGCTTCCTCCATTTTAACTTTAGGAGTTTGCAATGGCGTTAATTCCTCTACGTGTACTCTTAGACCATGCTGCGGAACATAATTACGGTGTGGGCGCATTCAACGTAAACAACATGGAACAGATCCAAGCGATTATGGAAGCTGCACGAGCGACAGAAAGTCCCGTCATCGTTCAAGCCTCACGCGGAGCACGGAGCTACTCACAAGACAATTATCTGCGTCACCTTATGTTGGCTGCGGTCGAATTATATCCTGAAATTCCCATCGTCATGCATCAGGATCATGGCAATAGTACTGCAACTTGCTTTTCTGCGATTCAACAGGGTTTCACCTCCGTCATGATGGACGGCTCTTTAAAAGAAGATGCAAAAACTCCTGCTGATTTTGAATACAACTGTGCGGTCACCAAACGTGTGACGGACCTTGCGCATTCTTTCGGAGTTTCTGTGGAAGGAGAGCTCGGCTGTCTCGGTTCTCTCGAAACAGGCAAAGGTGATAAGGAAGATGGGCACGGAGCAGAAGGCGTGCTTTCACGCGAGCAATTGCTTACGAATCCCGATGAGGCGAAAGAGTTTGTAAGCAGAACCGGAGTCGATGCACTCGCGGTTGCTGTGGGAACATCTCATGGTGCGTATAAATTCTCCCGCAAGCCGGACGGAGCTATTTTGTCGATCGATACTATTTCCGCTATTCATAAGAAACTGCCCAACACTCACCTTGTTATGCATGGTTCCTCCTCCGTCCCACAGAACCTGCAAAACCTTATCAATGAGTTTGGTGGCAAAATAAAACAGACTTACGGTGTTCCCGTCGAAGAGATCAAACGTGGCATTCAGAATGGAGTACGCAAAATTAACGTAGATACCGACAACCGCCTTGCGATCACCGGCGTTATTCGGAAGATGCTTTGGGAACATCCTGAAGAATTTGACCCACGTTTTTATTTAAAGCCTTCGCGGGATGCTATGAGAGATGTTGTAAAAGAAAGGATGATTGCTTTTGGACAAGCAGGCCACGCCTCACGTATACGTCAGACGACTTTGCAAGACATGGCTAAGCGGTATTTTGTTTAGTGTGCTTGGGGTGCTGCTTCTTCCTGAACAGTGCCGGAAGCAGGAGCGTCGACAGTTTCTTTAGCAGCTGGCGTTGGAGCAGGAGCAGGTTTTTCTGCTTCTACTTTAGTACCTTCTGCCTTTTCGCATTTCCAACCGTCTGTTTTCAGCTTCTCAACAAAAGTCTCGCCCATTTTTTTGCAGTATCCAGCTTCGTGCTCAGCACTCCACTTTGCACTACCGTTGTAAATCACTTTGCAGGGAGCTGCTTCGGAAGTGATCTCAACATCACGACTCAATGAGCCGAGTTTGCAGTTGTAGGTGGTACTTTCCGCAAAAGCCGTACCGAAACCAAGAGAAATGACTAGGGAAACAAAAAGATTTTTCATCGAAGTAGGACTCCAAAAGTGTTTGCATATTGTATAGCAAATAATTTGTAAAAATGTGTTCAAGAAAATGAAAGTTTTAAAAGAATTTATTTAATCCATTGTATCGAAAATCTGACGGGAGTCTTCCAACCATTCCACTGCTTCTGCCAAAGGTAAGCCAATAACGTTCGTATTCGATCCGTGAATCTTTTTAACAAAGGAAGCACCGCGGCCTTGCAGCGCATAAGATCCAGCCTTATCCATAGGCTCCCCACTTGCAACGTAAGCTCGAATCTCTGCGTCAGAAAGACATCGGAAAGTGACATCGCTTTCAAAAGTTTCTTCTCTTGTTTTGAAAACACCGTCTTTCGATTTCACAAAATGAAAACACATGCTGGTGAGAACCGTATGAGTTTTTTCGGAAAGAGATTGAAGCATGCTTACTGCGCCAGAAGTGTTTTTGGGTTTTTCCAAAATTGTTTTTCCAAGAACGACAATAGTATCTGCACTGATAATAATCGTTGGACCTTTGATCTGCTTTCGAAACCCAGAATTTTCCACTACCCAGCGACCTTTGTTCACGGCATTAGCACAAACATATTCTCTCGGATCGGGAATGCTACCTCTCAAACTTGCTTCGTCGAATGCACTTTCAACCAAAGTATATTCATAACCTGCTTGACTAAGAAGCTCGCGACGACGGGGAGACTGACTTGCTAAATAAATCTTAAAAGACTTCATAAATGACTCAACTTAAGAGAATTATAGAGAAGGGAAAACTCATCCGGACTGATCGCTCCCTTTCTTAACCATTCGTAATTTTTTTCATCAATAATACGTATGAGCGAAGATGGCAAACTGTGCGCAGGAGGAGGTGGTGGAAGAAGATCAGGTAAATAAATCGAGTGCATTTTGCAAAAATCAGAAAGTTCTTCACCCGATACTATAGGCGTTCCTTTCTGATAATTGATACTTGTGGAAGGCAGAGGATAATCCACTTGATCCATAACTCTGTGAAACCAATACGCCTCAGGTTGAAGACGCGGATATCGCAAGGCGAGTTCACCATTTTGCGAAACAAAGCAAGTAGGCACATTTGTCCCCGCTTTCCAGATAAAAGTAACAGGCCGAGGCCACACATAGGGCAAGAGTTTTATCCAAAATTTAGGCAGAGGCTGCCAGAATCTCAGCGCCTTTTCGAAAGAGCTTATAAGGCCGACAAAAGCCTTTTTTTCCGATCTTTTTTTGTTTTGTTCCAAAGACTCTATACTCGACTCATTCCACGGATCACACGTTAGACCCGGAATGGTATCTGTAGGATGTACACAAACTTTCCCTTCTTTAAGATTCCGAAGAAAGGTCAAAACTTGCTGATTTTGCTTTTCTTCCAAAAGAATACTTGCTCTGATCACAAAACTGCTCCTGATTTTACTTGAGAAGCCTGTATTTTAAGGTGCTCTCTAGGCATGAGAGGCATCTACTCCACTGCGGAAGCCCTATCTTATAATTGATGAAGTGCTAAGTTAAAACAATCCTTAGCAGTTTGAGCAATTTTTTATTATTCTTTGCCAACGTTAAACCCTAAACCGCCGCACAAATTCTTGCGCGACGTATGGAATGAATGAAACAACACTTTCGAAATCTATTTGTCGCTTTTGTAATTGTTTGCATCATAGCAGCCGTATTGGATTTAATTGTCGATAATCCCTATTCACAAAAACTCATTAGCATCTACCTAAACAGAGCCATCGCAGAAGATACGAATCTTTCGGTGCGTTTCGAATCTATGGACATACGACTCCTACCTATCGAAATTGATGTTTTCGGAGTACGGGTCACATCCACTGCGGAAGAAGACAAAGATGCGAGTGCGGAAGCTACACAAGTTAAAATCAAGGTCTCTCTTTTTTCATTCATGATTGGTAAACCTACTCTTTCCCTTGTACGTGTTGATGGTCTCCGCCTTCGCATTCCCCATACTTTCAAAGGACATCTGTTTAAAAAGCATCCTGAACGGAAAGCAGACCCGAATGCTTTGCACTTGAAAAACCTCTCTGTCGAAAATGCAGATCTGTTTCTGGATAACTCCTCTGCCGAAAATCCAAGCTCTCGCATTCATCTCGCAGGACTCAATCTCAATTTGAAATTCAAAGAATGGAATCAATTCAACGGAGATCTCAATATTCTATCTGCTAATTTCGATAGCAGCGGAAAAGATTACCTCAGCGGAACTCAGATCAAAACCCAGATTGATTTGAATAAAAAAAATCTCTCTCTCATGAACCTTTCCATTACCGACAAGCATTTCCGCACAACAGCTCATCTGCGAGGAACTCTGGAACTTGAAGAAAACAAAGCACACTATTTACGCCTCAGTGGAGACAGTCATTTCCATGTGGATTTGAAAATTCTAGAACATCTCTTCGATTGGAAAGACACTCATGGAAGGGGGAAAATTAAAACAAAACTTTTTGTGAACATACCCTTCTCAAAACCCGCAGACAGTTCTTTTTCTGCAGACGGAAGCGTTGAAGCTTTCGACGGCTATTTGGAAGGTATTCGTATTTACGACACCATTTCGAACTTCTCTGCAGACAACAACGGAGTCAAACTTAAAAAGACAAAAATAATTATTGATAAAAAAGAATATGGACACGTTGACGGTTATATTCATTTCAACAAGAACATAGACTTCGATTTCAAGGGACGCGTATTTGATTTAAGACTATCCAAAATAATCTCGTCGTTTGGTGGAAAATTCGACGACGTGGATTTTAAAACCTATTCGGATAACCTTGAATTTGGTGGAACAGGTGAACCCTTTCGCATGAATCTCAGTGGTATTGCGGAACTTGCAGAACTGGATTTTCCTCTCGTTAAAATAGAACGCAAAAAATACAATCGTGTGCCCAATTGCTATGGGAATTTGAACCTTCACTTCACATCACAGCGTTTGGAATTCAAAGATACGAGTACTCAGTGTTTTATTCCCCCAGAAGGGCATATTCCGAATCCACCGAAGCAAAAAAAGTTCACAGCTCCTTCAGGATCTCTTTTCGCAAGCACCCTGCAATTGCATGAATATATCGATTTCGATGAAGGCCCCCATTTTTCAATTAGCGGCAAAGATCTTGAGGTGGGGCTCGCTCAAACGTATCTTCAAACTGATCTCGGTGGAAAAGCAGATGTCGCGTCTCGTATTTATCAAACACAACACAAACTATCGATCACGAACACATTCACTGTACGAAATTTCGCTTTGATGAAAGTTCCATATGGAGAAATCAAAGGTACTCTGAATGTTCTTGATCATGCTTTGCAATGGAAGGATCTCAGAATAGGAGATGGTATTTTCCAGGCGGAAAGCAATACAGGAACCTACGATTGGAAACATGATCTTCTTTCTTTTGAAGCACACGCACAGAATATCCCCAAAAACACGGTAAGCAGTACGCTGGCTCTCATTGCACATGAGCGTATAGAGAAGTTGAATTTTGCGGTTAAAGATCTAAACGGTTCCTTCAAAATTCCTTTAGAAAACTTAAACGGTTTAGAATTGAATCTGAGTTCCGAACTCCGTAATTTCGAATACAATGGTACTGTGCTTTTTCAGGATCTTGATTTTTCCAACAAAACAAAAGCCGGTGAGTTCCATTTCAGCAATGTGAATGCACGTTTAGGCTCTATAGAGTTGAATGGTGATTTGCGTTACAAGAAAAAACATTTTGACACTCTATTCGGTCAAGATGATGAGCTGGATGCTACGATTTCCACAAAAACAAGTGATCCCAACAAGAATGACCTTAATGAACTCCCCTTTATTAATGAATTTCTCACTCCCTTGGAACTTTCCGGCAAAGTGAGTTTAGATGCGAAAGTTAAAGGGCCTCTATCAAAACTAGAAGGTTACTTCAATGCCGATCTCCGTTCACTCACAACTCACAAATATCATGTTTACCCACTTCATTTAAAAGGGTTCATGAACCATTCTCAATTCAAAGTGTTTGCAAGCCAACCTGGTGATAATTTTCTTGGACGTCTCGAATTTGATTTTGAGAAAGAGGGAATTCCATTTCAGTGGTTTTTCAACTTAAAGCAATTTGATTTGAGACCCTTTACTCCTTCTCTCTTCAACAGTGATGCTCGAAACTATGCGTATTTGACAGCGCAATGGTCCTTTGCTGGAACTTTGAATAGATGGTGGCAATCGAAGGGTTATTTAAAGTTAGACGATTTCATACTGTCCTACTTCCCTCCACTAAGCGAACACAATATAGAACCTCTCTTTGTGAAAAGTGTTGCACCTGCAAGCATTCAGATGACGAATGCGGGTTGGTATTTTGAAAACAACAAAAACTTCAAACTCACGGGTTCCGGCTTAGACCTTGAAATGCGTTTGCTGAGAAGCAATCCTCCTCAAAGGCTTGGTTTGCTCTTTGACTCTTCCTTCCAATTGAACAATCTATCCCGCTTGTTTCCGACTATTCAATCGGCAAACGGTAAGATTTTTATGGAAAGCAGACTCGACGGTCCTGTGAATAACTTAGAATTCAAATCTCATGTTTATAGCAAACACGGAAAAGATATGGAGCCCATTGTGGTATCCATTCTCGATCTCAGCCCTGTTTTCCAAGATATAAACTTGGATATAACTTTTGAAAACATTACTATTAAGAATTTCAGTGCGCGCAAAGGCAAGGGTTCTCTTCACGTTGATGGTATCTATGATTTTAAAAACAAAGACGCGCTCTCGCAAATCAATATGAATTTCGATCAGATTTCTTTGGATTTGAACGTGCCTTATCTGAAAACAGTTCACAATCTTTTGAGTGGAAAACTAGCGATTTCAGGGAATGAAAGGCCCTACAAAATGGAAGGTAATATTGCTATTTTACGTGCGCAAACCGATCGTTTCCTGGATTTAGAAGGTGAGATTATCAAGGAGTATTCTGCTCATCGCATGGGACCCGCTTTCCAAGAGGAGAAAAAACCACTCTTCCGTTTCAACATCGCAGTTGAAGCGAATAAAACTATAGAT